>VMBT01000557.1_pt1 | contig 23385 bp, 27 predicted proteins | sample 4404301 | NCBI WGS metagenome assembly VMBT01 (sample SAMN12238535, study PRJNA552566) | marine metagenome | isolation source: Coastal seawater | place: USA: coastal Georgia, Sapelo Island | collected 2008-08/2009-08
AAATAAAAGACAAAGTGATAAACATTTTAAAAAACAATATCGTGCAACCTTATTAGAAAAACAGGTTGATGTTGAAGAAATTTGTAATGCTGTAGAATTTTTTATAAAAAATAAATCAATTACTGGGCAAGTTCTTGCAATTGATAGTGGTCAAAGTTTGAATTGGCAGACTCCAGATATAATTGGAACAAATGAATGAAAAAAAATAATTCTCTTAAAATAGTTAAAATAGAAAAAGATAAAAACTTATTTAATTATGAAAAAAAAATCCTAATTAAAGAGTTATTATTAGAACTAAAACTTGGATATTATGATTTTGAAAAAGAGAAACCCCAAAAAGTAAAATTTAGTCTTGAAATTGATTATGAAGATAAAAAACCAACTAATGATAAAGATATTAAATCAATAGTAAATTATGGAACAGTAGTGAAATTAATCACTAAACTGGTTAAAAAAAAACATTACAACTTCCTTGAAACACTGGCTGAAGATGTATTTGATGAGTTATTCAAAGACAAAAGAATTGGTAAAATTCTGCTTAAAATAGAAAAGTTAGAAATACTAAAAGAGTGCGCGTCTGTTGGTATTCAAATTACCAAAAAAAGAAGTCATGAAAAGTTCTGATTTAGGAAAAGAAGTAATTAAAAAAGAACTCCCACTAATACCTAAAAGCCCTGGTGTTTATAAAATGCTAAACCATAAGGGTGATATTCTATATGTCGGGAAAGCTAAAAACCTGCCTAACAGACTAAAAAGCTATGTTGCTGAAAAAAACCATATTATTCGTACTGAAAGAATGTTGTCACAAACATTCAAGCTGGAAATAACCACAACTGCTAATGAGAGCGAAGCCTTACTTTTAGAGGCTAATTTAATTAAAAAACATAAACCAAAGTTTAATATTTTGCTTAAAGATGACAAATCTTTTCCATTTATATTCATAAGTAATAAAGATAATTGGCCTCAGGTTACAAAACATCGAGGCAAAAAAGATAAAGAAGGATTTTATTTTGGTCCATTTGCATCCGCTGGTTCTGCAAATTGGACAATAAAAATGTTACAAAAAGTTTTTCAACTCAGAATCTGTGATGAAGGCACTTTCAAAAACAGAGAGAGACCATGCATTCTTTATCAAATAAAAAGATGCTCGGCTCCATGCGTTAACTACATTGAGCAGGCTGATTATAAAAAATCTGTTGAAGATGCGATTCAATTTGTATCAGGAAAATCAAGAGAAATTCAAAAAAGCTTATCTAAACAAATGGAAGAAGCGAGTGAAAAATTAGATTTTGAAAAAGCTTCAATTTTTAGAGACAGAATTAAATCACTCAATATTATTCAATCCTCTCAAAGAGTGAATGAAGCAAATCTAATTGAGGCTGACGTGATAGCAGCATATAAAGAGTCTGGAAAAACTTGTATTCAAGTATTTTTTTATCGAGCCAAACAAAATTGGGGAAACCAATCTTATTTTCCAAAACATGATCCTGATCAAAGTGTTGAGGAAATTATGTCCTCTTTCATAATGCAGTTTTATGAAAATAAAAGTGTTCCTAAATCAATCATCATTAATCTTGATATAAAAGATAAAAAACTAATCGAGGAAACTTTAACTCAAAAAGAAAACAACAGTATTATCATCACTATTGCAAAAAAAGGCTCTAAAGCAAAAGTAGTTTCATTAGCAGAAAAAAATGCAAAAGAAGCTTTAAATAGAAAAATTTATGAAACAAATAACAATAAAAGTCTCTTTGAGGGTGTTATTAAAAAATTTGAACTTAAAAATAATTTAAATTTAATTGAAGTGTACGATAATAGTCATATTCAAGGAACAAATAGTGTTGGTGCAATGGTAACTTTTGGAGAAGAAGGTTTTGTTAAAAAAAGATATAGAAAATTTGATATAAAAACTAAAGGTGCTGAGCAAGATGATTTCGCAATGCTCAAAGAAGTACTAACAAGAAGATTCAAACGAGCAATGCTTGAAAGTGGAAACTATCTATCTCTACCAGATTTAATACTAATAGATGGTGGTAAAGGGCAGTATTCTTCGGCAAAAGAAGTCTTAGAGGAATTTGGGCTTCATGATTTACCCATGATAGCTATTGCTAAAGGCAAAGATAGGAATAGTGGCAACGAAACATTCTTTTTTAATGGTAAAACTTTTAAATTTGAAAGAAATGATCCTACTTTATTTTTTTTACAACGACTTAGAGATGAAGCTCATAGATTTGCTATTACTTCTCATAGATCTAAAAGATCAAAAGGTCTTAAAAAATCACTTCTAGATCAAATATCTGGCATTGGAGCGATTAGAAAAAGAGCATTATTAAACCATTTTGGCTCAGCTAGAGCAGTTGAGTCTGCTAGTTTTGATGAAATAAAATCAGTTGAAGGTGTTGAAGAAAAAGTTGCAAAAAAGATATATAACTTTTTTCACGAATAATTATGTTAAAAAAAATTCCAAATATTCTCACTATTGGCAGAATAATAATTGTGCCTTTTTTTGTATTAGCTTTCTATCTGCCAGGTTTCTATGGTGATTTAACTGCTTTAATACTTTTTATTATCGCATCATTTACTGATTTTTTAGATGGAATGTTAGCTAGAATGCTTGGTGAAGAGTCGAAATTAGGAGAGCTACTTGATCCAATAGCAGATAAAATCATAGTTGCTACAGCTTTAATACTGTTGGTAATGGATGGTACAATCCGACACTATGAAGTTATTGCAGCAATTATTATTTTAACTAGAGAAATATTAATTTCTGGACTTAGAGAATTTTTAGCAAAAGGTAAGATTAGATTACCAGTTTCTAATTTAGCAAAGTTAAAAACAGTTTTACAAATGGTGTCTATTGCACTTCTGCTCTCAGGGGAAACAGGCAATAAATTAATAAATTTTCAAGACTACAATGCACAGACTATAGGAATAATATTATTATGGCTATCTGCTGCTTTAACACTTTTTACAGGATATGAATATATGCGTAAAGGAATTGACCACGCAATTTCTGAAGACAATAAAGATTAAGCTGCTTTTTTCTTTCTCACTAAGGCTTGATAACTTTCATTAAGATCAATTATTGTATTACAAACTTTAAACTTATATTCAGCTATCATGGATACAGGAGTAACTTCAGCTGCTGTACCTGTTAAAAAACATCCTACAAAGTTAGATAATTCTGTCGGTTTAATTTTTCGCTCATTAACTTTAATATTTTTAGATCTAGCAATTCCAATAACAGTCCTTCTCGTTATACCGTCTAAAAAGGAGTCTGGAATTGGAGTGTGCAATTCTCCATTTTGATCCTTAAAAAAAATATTAGCTCCCGTCGCTTCAGCAACATTACCTTCATGGTCTAACATTAATGAGTCTGTGTAACCTTGTTTTTCTGCTTCATGTTTTGATAGTGTACAAATCATATAAAGACCTGAAGCTTTTGTATCCCAAGGTATCGTGTTTGGCGCTGGTCTTCTCCAGTTTGAAATATTGAGTTTTATTCCCTCTACCTTTAATTTAGGATCAAAATATGACCCCCACTCCCACGTTGCAATTGCTACATGGATTTTTGTTTGTTGGGCAGAAATTGCCATCATTTCACTACCTCTCCAAGCAACTGGTCTTACATATCCGTTTTCAACATTTTGGGTTGATATAATTTTATTAGACGCAATATTTATTTCATCCTCTGAATATGGAATTTCAAAACCCATTCTTTTTGCAGAATAAAAAAATCTTGAAGTATGCTCTTCAAGTTTAAATATAGAACCATCATAGACTCTTTCACCTTCAAAAACACAACTTGCATAATGTAATCCATGACTTAAAACGTGAACCTTAACGTCTGACCAATCGACTAACTCGCCGTTGTACCATATTTTACCAGATCTTTTATCGTAGGGTATCATGTGTGAAAAATTTAAATTATAATCGAAAATTATCTTTGTATCTGCAATATGTCAATATAACTTACCAATAATGAAAGAACTTTTATATCTTAAGGATGATCAGTTAAAAGACTTAATTGAAAAATTATTTGTTAGTTATAGAGAGACATTCTCAGACTCTAAAAAAGTACTTGATAAATATAAAATTGGGATTGCTCATCATAAAGTAATTCACTTACTTTCAATGTATGACGGTATATCCATTTCTGATCTTCTAAAACGTCTCAAAGTTACAAAACAAAGTCTTAATAGGGTGCTTAAAGATCTTATAAAACTTGAGATCTTAAATTTTAAAAAAGATGAACAAGATACTAGAATTAAACATGTCTATTTAAATGAAAATGGAAAAAAGATTTTTAATGAAATTTTTGAAATACAAAAGAAAAGAATTTATAATGCTTTACTAAAATCAAGTTCTGAAGAAGTGATTAATTTTGATAATGTTTTGAATAGAATTATCAATGAATAAATTTATTGCACATATTTTAGTTGTTGACGATGATGATGGTATTAGAGGGTTAGTAAAAAAATATTTAAATGAAAATAATTTTCTGGTTACAACAGCAGATAGTGCAGAAAATGCCTCTGAAAAAATAAAAATAATTAAGTTTGATCTAATTATTCTTGATATAATGATGCCAGGTAAAAATGGTTTAGAATTTATAAAAGATAATAAAAATAAACTTGATACACCAATAATACTTTTAACAGCTAAGGGTGAGGCATCAGAAAGAATTGAGGGGCTTGAAATGGGTGCGGATGATTATTTACCAAAACCATTTGAGCCAAAAGAATTAATACTAAGGATTAAGAATATTTTAAATAAAACTAAAAAGAGAGACCTGAAAAGAGTAATAGAATTTGAAAATATTAAAATTGATCTCAATAAACTTTTAATTTTTAAGAATAATAAAGAATATAAAATTAATAACACCGAAAAAACTATACTTGAAAAAATGATTAATAGTCCTGGGACTACTTTTTCAAGAGAGAGTATTGGTTCGTTAATTAATCTAGATAAAGAAAGATCAATTGATGTGATCATTACTCGTTTAAGAAGAAAAATAGAAATAGATCCAAAAAATCCTAAGTACTTACAAACAATTAGAGGAGCAGGATATGTTTTATGGATTGAATAAATTTATAAAAAATTTACTTCCTAAAAGATTATTTTATAGAGCTTTATTAATTGTAGCAGTTCCAGTAATTGTTCTTCAATTAGTAGTCACTGTAGTGTTTTTTGACAGTCTTTGGATAAAAACAAATAAAGGAATGACCAGAGCACTAATCAATGAAATCAGCACATTTGTTAAAGTTTATGATCAAGAAAAATTTAATAAAAATGATCTGACAAATCTTTTTTCTTCCTACTTAGATTTAAATATTGAATTAATTGAAAATGAAAAAATTGAATATGAATATTCTGAACGTTGGTTTAGTCCAATAGACAGAAGTTTAAGAAGAGAGTTAAAGGAAAAATTCGGTGTTGGAAAATTTTGGTTTAGCACCACAAATTATAAAGAACTTATTGATATAAGAATTCAATATCAAACTGGTTATTTTAAATTTTTAATTCATAAAGATAGGGTAACCAGTTCTACAGCAAGAATATTTGCCCTTTGGATTACAGTCCCTGCAATAATAATGGTCATTATTTCTCTTATTTTTCTTAAAAACCAAACAAGACCAATTACCAATCTTGCTCGCGCAGCAGAAAAATTTGGAAAAGGTGAAGAAGTTGAAGAATTTAAACCTTCAGGAGCGTCTGAAATTAGACAGGCAGGATATGAATTTGATAAAATGAGAAAAAGAATTATTAGACACTTAAATCAAAGATCTGAAATGCTTTCAGGCATTAGCCATGATCTAAGAACTCCTCTTACCAGGATGAAACTTCAATTAGCTTTTGTTAAGGATAATGAGATATCTAAAAAGTTATCAGAAGATATTAATGAAATGGAAAAAATGCTTAATGAATATTTGCAGTTTACCAGCTCATCTTATAAGGAAAAGGATGAAATTTTTGATCTATCAGAACTCATAGATGAAATTATTAAAAAATATAATAATAAAAATATATCAAAAAATCTAATACCAAGAGTTTATTTAAATGGAAGAAAGAATTTAATTCGTAGATGTTTAAATAACCTAATAGATAATTCTATCAAGTATGCAAACAAAATTAAAATAGAATTATTGAAAAAAGAAAACAGCCTTTTTGTTAAAATAGATGATGATGGACCTGGAATACCTAAAAGTGAATATGACAATGTATTTAAACCATTTTATAAAATTGATAAAGGTAGAGCAGATGCAAAAGCTAGCGTTGGTCTAGGTTTATCAATTGCCTCGGATATCATAAGATCTCATGGTGGAAATATAAAATTAGAAAAATCAAAGATGAATGGACTTAGTGTTAAGATCTTTTTACCCGTTTAGAATCTTTTTTCTTTTTAATATTTGTCTTTTCAATAATTTTTTCTAAATTTTCAACTCTTTTAGCCAGTATATCAAATTCATCTTTACTAGTTAATTTCATCTTAAATACTATCTCATCTCTTTTAGACTTTAGAATATTTAACAATTCGGTGCCTACATCTTTAGAGGACATCAATCCTTGCTCAACTAATCTAGCGAGTTTATCAATTACAAATTTAGAGTTTTTCATATATTTATTTATAAACTTCATATACTTTATAAGTATTATTTAAAATGTTCATTAATAATTTTGACCCAGTTGCTTTCCATTTTTTTTCATTTGAGATACGCTGGTATTCTCTTGCTTATATCGTTGGTATTTTAATTGGCTGGTTTTTGGGCAAAAAAATATTTATTTCTGATATTAGTGTAAAAGAAAAATTTGATGATTATATCACCTATCTAATTTTAGGAATAATTATTGGTGGAAGGTTGGGATATGTATTTATATACAATTTTGATTATTATATAAATCATCCTATTGAAATAATTAAAATATGGCAAGGAGGCATGTCTTTTCATGGTGCTGTTCTAGGAATCATTATTTCAAGTTTGCTATTTGGAAAATTAAATAAACACAACTCCTTTTACTATATGGATATAGTTGCATTAGTGGCACCAATAGGTATCTTTTTTGGAAGAATAGCAAATTTTTTGAATTCAGAGCTTTATGGCAACACAACTGCTGTTCCTTGGTCAGTAAAATTTATTCAAATTGATAATCTTAATAGGCACCCATCTCAACTCTATGAAGCTTTTTTTGAAGGTATAGTATTATTTATAATTCTTTTATACTTTTATAAAAAAAAATATTTAATGAAACCTGGTAAAATTTCAGGATTTTTTTTAATTTTTTACTCTATATTTAGATTCTCGTTAGAATTTTTCAGAGCTCCAGATACCCAGCTAGGGTATTTGATATTAGGTTTAACTATGGGTCAAATAATTAGCATTATCTTCATAATAATAGGATTGGTTTTGATAGCATTTAAAAATGAAATTGTTCAATCAAGGTAGTATCCCTCTGGATAGATTCATTAATTATGCTCTTTATGACAAAGAGATAGGTTACTACATGAGTCATAATCCTTTTGGAAGTAAGGGAGATTTTGTAACTGCACCTACAATATCGAGACTTTTCTCTGAGATTATAGGCATATGGGTAATTACATTTTGGCAAAGTATTGGAAGCCCAAAAAAATTTAATCTAATTGAGCTGGGTGCTGGCAATGGTGAAATGATGAAAATTATGATTGAAACTTTTAAAAATTTTCCTGATTTTTTTAATTCATGTGAAATTAAGATACATGAAAAGAGTAACCATTTAATTAAGGTCCAAAAAAAAAAATTAAATTTTAAAAAAATAATTTGGATAAAAGATTTAAAAAAAATAAATAAATCACCATCTATCTTTATTGCTAATGAATTTTTTGACGCATTACCTATAAAACAATTTTTTAAAAAAAAAGATGAGTGGTTTGAAAGGTATGTTGGATTCAAGAATAGTGAAAGTTTTGAATTTATTGATAAAAAATTTGATATGAAAAATTTTGAAAAGAAAAACAAATTTAATATTTCAAATAATCAAAAAATTATTGAATATTCTCCTAGTGCAATAAAATATCTAAAATTAATCTCTAATATAATTAAAAAAAATAATGGTGGATTATTAATTATTGATTATGGGTATAATGATTTGAAAATGAGAAATACTTTGCAAGCAATTTCAAAACATAAGCATGTTAATATTTTAGAGAATGTTGGAAAAGCAGATATTACTTATAATTTAAGTTTTAAATTAATTAAACAAATGATAAATAATTTAGAAAACTTAAATACAATAATTACAAATCAAAGAAAATTTCTAACTAATATGGGTATTTTAAAAAGAGCAGAGATTATTAGTAAAAAAGAAACTTTTTCAAAAAAAGCCGATATTTTTTATAGATTAAAAAGATTAATCGATGAAAATGAGATGGGTAATCTTTTTAAAGTTATGTTAATAAAAAAAAAAAATAACAAATTTAAAACTGGATTTTAATTGCTCAGCTCAAAAAAACTTTCCAAATTAAAGAATATTCAACATGGTTTTTTTAATTCTGCCGGAGGAAAATCAAAAGGTATTTATAAAAGTTTAAATTGTGGACCTGGTTCTAAGGATAAACCAACTGTTGTTAGAAATAATTTAAAAATTGTTAAAAAAAAGATTGGGAATCCCCCAAAAGATATTTTTTTACTTCACCAAATACACAGTAATAAATTAGTATATATTGATGAAAACTATAAGTTTTCAAAAACAAAACCAAAAGCTGATGCAATTATTACAAATCAAAAAAAATTACCTATTGCAGTTTTAACAGCAGATTGCGCACCAGTATTACTTTGCGATAATGAGAAAAAAATTATTGCTGCTATCCATGCTGGATGGAAAGGAGCTTATAAAGGCATAATAAATAAAGTAATAAAATTTATGCAAAAAAAAGGAAGTGTAACAAAAAATATAACTGCCGTGATTGGACCCTCAATAAGCTTTCAAAGCTATGAGGTAAAAAAAGATTTCAAAACTAAATTTTTAAAAAAAGATAAAAATAACAAAGTTTTTTTTAAAGAGTCAAAAGAAGGAATATATTTTAGCCTTTCAAACTATATACTCAAACAGTTAAAAGATAATAAAATAAAAGATATAGATGTTATTAATAAAGATACTTTTAATATTAAAAATAATTTCTTTAGTGCAAGAAGAGCTTTAAGTCTCAATCAAAATGATTATGGTAGAAATATTTCAATAATTATGATTAATTAGGATATCTAATGAAATTATTATCAGGAAATAGCAACAAACCTCTTAGCAAAGATATTGCTAAATATTTAAAAAGTAAATTAGTTAATTCTAGTATAAAAAAATTTTCTGATGGTGAAATTTATATTGAAATAAATGAAAATATTAGAGGTAATAGCATTTTTATAATTCAATCAGTATCATCACCTGCAAATGATAATTTAATGGAGCTACTACTTTGTATAGATGCTCTAAAAAGATCGTCTGCAAAAAATATCACTGCAGTAATTCCTTATTTTGGTTATGCAAGACAAGATAGAAAAGTTGTACCAAGAACATCGATATCTGCAAAATTAGTTTCTAATTTAATAACAAAAGCTGGAGCTGATAGAGTTGTGACAGTTGATTTGCATGCGGGTCAGATACAAGGTTTTTTTGATATCCCCGTAGATAATTTATTTGCAACACCCATTTTTGCTAGACACGCCAAAAAGAGAATTAAAAGTAAAAATATTATATGCGTGGCGCCAGATGTTGGTGGAACTGAAAGAGCACGAGCTTTAGGAAAACTTTTAAATGTTGGCTTAGCAATAGTTGACAAGAGAAGACCAAAGCCTGGCCAATCACAAGTTATGAACGTAATCGGGAATGTAAAAGGTAAAACTTGTATAATCGTCGATGACATTATTGACTCAGGTGGAACAATTGTAAATGCAGCCCAAGCGTTAAAAGATAGAGGGGCTAAAGAGGTTTTTGTATATATTACTCATGGTGTGCTAAGTGGTGAAGCAGTAAAAAAAATAAAAAATTCAGTTATTAAGAACTTAGTCATCACAGACACTATCGATAATAGTGAAAAAATAAAAAGCGCTAAAAACATTGAGGTTTTGTCTATTTCAGCGCTAATGGGTGAAGCTATTAAAAGAATTTCTAATTCCACGTCTGTTTCAGATTTGTTTAAATAATTACCTTGAGTTATTTAGGAACTTGGGCTAAAAACCCTTGATTTTTATGAATTCATTAGAAGCACAGATTAGATCAGACGTTACCAAAGGAGAGTTAAATGCTCTAAGGTTAAATGGAAATGTCCCAGCTATTGTTTATGGTGGTAAAGAGGAGAATGTAAAAGTCTCTATATCAAAAAAATTACTTAAAACTCTAATAGAAAAAGAAAATTTCTTATCAAATATAGTGACATTGAATGTTAATGGACAGCCACAAAATGTTTTACCAAGAGAAATTACATATGATGTGTTAACAGATGAGCCAATCCATGTTGACTTTTTAAGGGTTGTTCCAGGAGTAAAAATTAGAATAGAAGTTCCAGTTATTTTTATCAATCATGATAAATCTCCAGGGTTAAAAAGAGGTGGAGTTTTAAACATAGTTAGACGTAAAGTAGAATTAAAGTGTCCAAGTGAAAAGATACCAGCAAGTTTAACTTTAGATTTGGATGGAATCGACATAGGGGAAAGTTTTAAAATTTCCTCTGTTACATTAGAGCAGGATGTGGTTCCCACAATTCAAGGAAGAGACTTTGTAATTGCAACACTAGCAGCTCCAACCGTTATGAAAGAGCCAGAAAAACCAGCTGAGGCAGAAGCTGCAGCTGAAGGTGAAGCTGCTGCAGAAGGTGAAAAAGCTGAGGGTGCTGAGAGCGAAGATAAAAAAGCTGCAGAAGAAAAAAAATAATCAATTAGAATTTAAAATCTTTTTCCAAAAAAAATTATGCTATTATTTGTAGGTTTAGGTAATCCAACACCAGACAGTGAAAATAATAGACATAATGTAGGTTTTAAAATTATTGATGCAATAAATAAAAAATTTGGTCTTTCAAAACAAAAACCAAAATTTAAAGGACTTTTAACAACTGGAAATGTTGAAAATGAAAAAGTTTATGCAATCAAACCTCTTACATTTATGAATAATTCAGGAATTTGCATTAGAGAATTGATTGAATATTTTAAAATTGATGCGGAAGATGTTATCGTTTTTCATGACGATCTTGATATAGAGTTTGGTAAAATTAAAGCAAAATTTGGTGGTTCTAGTGCAGGTCACAATGGAATAGAGTCTATTGATAAATTTATTGGCAAAGATTATTCCAGAGTGAGAATAGGTATTGGAAAACCTAAAGATAATATTGAAGTTGCGGACTATGTTTTGAAAGATTTTGATGAAGATGAAATGTTAGGATTAGAGAAAATATCTAAAAACATCACTGACTCTATTTCAATTTTAATCAAAAAAAAATTAGATCTATTTTCAAGTACCGTAAATAATAAATAATGAGTTTTAAGTGTGGGATTGTTGGCTTGCCTAACGTTGGTAAATCAACACTCTTCAATGCCCTCACAAATTCAAGCAAAGCACAAGCAGCCAATTTTCCATTTTGTACAATTGATCCTAATGTTGGCGTGGTTCCTGTTCCAGATACTAGATTAGAAAATCTTGCTAAAATTTCACAATCAAAAAAAATTATCAATACCACTATTTCCTTTGTTGATATTGCTGGCCTAGTTAAAGGTGCATCAAAAGGTGAAGGCTTAGGAAATAAATTTCTATCCCATATAAGAGAAGTTGATGCAATTATTCACATGATAAGATGCTTCGATTCTGATGACATCCAAAATGTAAATCCTACAGTAGATCCTATAAGAGATTTGGAGATTATTGAAACTGAAATGATGCTGGCTGATTTAGAGTCAATTCAGAAAAGGCTTGAAAAGAGTAACAAAAAAAATGTTGATGAAATACAGTTAAAAATTTTGGAAATAGCACAAGATTGTATAAACAATGACAAAGACATCGGCATACTTAAAAACCAATTTGAAGCGAAACAACTTAATCAAAGCGGCTTACTATCTATTAAACCTAAAATATATGTCTGCAACGTCGATGAACAAAGTGTTCAAAATGGAAATGATTATACTAAAAAGTTCATAGAAAAGTTTGGTGAAGAAAATACAATCATTGTTTCAGCAGATATAGAAAATCAAATAAATGAACTCGAAATAACTGAAAAAAAAAATTATATGGAAATGATTGGTTTAAAACAGACTGGTCTAAATTTACTGATCCAAAAAGGTTATCAAATTTTGGAATTAGAAACATATTTTACTTCTGGCCTAGAGGAAACAAGAGCCTGGACAATCCAAAAAAACTGTCTTGCACCAAAAGCAGCTGGAGAAATTCACTCAGATTTTGAAAAAGGCTTTATTCGAGCTGAAACTGTCTCTTATGATGATTTTATAAATAATAATGGATGGGTTGGTTCTAAAACTAATGGTAAAATGAGATTAGAAGGAAAAGATTATATAGTTAAGGATGGTGATGTATTAAACTTCCGTTTCAACACGTGACCATATTTTTTTCATACTGAAGTAAACCAACACAGTTAAAATAATTAAATACACTATAGCTTTAAATCCCATTTGATGTCTTGACTCTAAGTGGGGTTCTGCTGCCCACATTAAAAAAGCTGTAACATCTTTGGACATCTGAATTTCAGATGCCTCAGTACCATCATCATACTCAATAATTCCATCTGATAATGGTTTTGCCATTCTTATTTTATTTCCATACATGTATTTGTTATAATAGACACCATCATCTAAAGTTATACCTTCAGGTGCTTCTTCATATCCTTGCAATAAAGAAAATATATAATCTGCTCCACCACTTCTTGCTTTAATTAAAACTGACATGTCTGGAGGATAAGCCCCACCATTAGCTGCTTGAGCAGCTTTGACATTTTCATACGGTTTGACAAATTTATCAGATAATTTTCCAGGTCTGGTAAACATTTCACCATCTGCATTTGGACCATCATTTACATCATAAGAAGCTGCAATAGCTTTTACTGCTTCTTCACTAAATTCAGGACCACCCTTTTCTGCTAAATTTCTAAAACTCACATATTTCATTGAATGACATGAGGCACAAACTTCCTTGTATACTTTATAGCCTCTTTGAAGTTGAGCTCTGTCAAATTTTCCAAATAGGCCTTTGAATGTCCAATCTGTTTTCAAATAATCAACATTTTCTGCAGCATTGATCTGAAATGAGCTAGAAATAAAAATAATTAAAAAAAATATAGATCTTTTAAAATTTTTCATTTTAGTTATTTAAACTTTCCTCTTTATTTCTTGCTGTAGAAAGATTTGGGGAACCACCAAGAACTGGTTCGGTGATACTCAGTGGAACTGGCAAGGTTTTTTCCTTAAAGCCTAACACTGGTAAAATAACTAAAAAATGTAAAAAATAATAAGCTGTGGCAACTCTTGCAACTAGCAAATATAATCCCTCTGCCGGCATTGCTCCAACATATCCAAGTATTAATACGTCTGCTACTAGTATCCAGTAAAACTGTTTATACAAAGGTCTGAATACAGCTGATCTAATTTTAGATGTGTCTAGCCATGGTAATGCAGCTAATATTAAAATCGCTGACAACATCGCGACAACTCCTAAAAGTTTGTCGGGAACTGATCTTAAAATTGCATAAAAAGGTAATAAATACCACTCTGGTACAATATGAGCAGGTGTTACCATAGGATTTGCTTCAATATAATTATCAGCATGACCTAAGATATTAGGACTATAAAAAACAAAAAACGCGAAAACAATCATGAACATCAACAAAGCAAAACCGTCTTTAATGACTATATACGGGTGAAATGGGACAGTATCTTTTGATGGTTTTTTAATATCAATTCCAACCGGATTATTATTTCCTGGTACATGTAATGCCCAAATGTGAAGCACTACTAAACCTAAAATTAAAAAAGGTATCAAGTAATGTAATGTAAAAAATCTTGTTAAAGTTGGGTTGTCAACTGAATAACCACCCCACAACCATGTAACGATACCTTCACCAACTAAGGGAATTGCACTAAATAAATTTGTAATAACTGTTGCTCCCCAAAAACTCATTTGGCCCCATGGAAGAACATAACCCATAAATGCTGCAGCCATCATTAACAGATAAATTACTATTCCAATAATCCAAATTATCTCTCTTGGTGCTTTGTAAGAACCATAAAATAAAGATCTAAAAATGTGAATATAAACTGCAAGAAAGAACATTGATGCACCATTTGCATGAATATATCTAATTAACCATCCATAATTTACATCACGCATAATGTGTTCAACACTTTCAAATGCCATATCTGCATGAGCTATATAATGCATTGCTAAAGTTAAACCTGTAACAATTTGAGTGATTAGACAAAATGTAAGAATTCCTCCAAAAGTCCACCAATAGTTTAGATTTTTTGGAGTAGGATAATCAGTTAAATGATTTGCAAGAGTTAATAAAGGCAGTCTATCATTAAACCATTTTCCAACTTTTGATTTAGGTGTGTAATCATGATCACTCATAAATATTTTTATCCAATTTTAATTGTGTTAGAGTCAGTAAATTCGTATTGAGGAACTTCCATATTTAATGGGGCTGGGCCTTTTCTAATTCTTCCTGAAGTATCATAATGAGATCCATGGCAAGGACAAAACCAACCTTTATAATCACCCTTATCATTTAAAGGTACACATCCAAGGTGAGTACAAACACCAAGCATCACAAGCCATTCAGGGTCTTTTGCTCTATCCTCATCTTTTTCTGGATGTTTTAAATCTTCCATTTTTACAGCTCTAGCTTCAGCAATTTCCTCTTGCGTTCTTCTTCTTATGAATACTGGCTTACCTCTCCATAGTACTGTAATCGTATTTCCAGGCTTAACTGAACTTACATCTACTTCTGTGCTTGCTAAGGCTTTTACCGAAGCATCTGGATTCATTTGATCAATTAAAGGCCAAACTACAGCTCCAACTCCAACTGCTCCTACAGCATATGAGGCTGTAAACAAAAAATCTCTTCTTTCTGGTTTTTTATCTGACATCTATAAATTTTAAGTTAAAACTCATTTAATATATGATTTCTTATAATAAAAAAGTATTTTTTCTACTGAAAGAATGACACATTAACAATGAATCAAAGACCTAAAATAGCTTTATATGAACCAGATATTCCTCAAAACACAGCTGCCATCATCAGAACTTGTGCGTGTTTAGGTGCTAAACTAGAGATTATTGAGCCATGTGGTTTTTTGTTTAGTGACAAAAGATTTAAAAGAGTTGTGATGGATTATATGGATGAAAAAACAATAGAATTTTATCAAAGTTCAGAGCATTTTTTTAATTCAAAAAAAAATGAAAGAATCATTTTAATGACTACTAAAGGTTCAATGAATTACTCAAAATTTAAATTTGAATTGAATGATACAATTTTATTTGGAAGAGAAAGTGCTGGTGTTCCTGATAAAATTCATGAAACGGTCAATCATAGACTAAAAATACCAATGATAAGTAACAAAAGGTCTTTAAATTTAGCATCATCCGTGGCTATAATATTGGCTGAAAGTTTAAAACAAACTAATTTAATATAAATGGACTTAGGCATTAAAAAAGACTTAACAAGTAATTGGTTTAAAACTCTTCAGGAGGCAATTTGTTATGACATTGCCAATCTTGAAGGCAATAAAATACAATTTACATCTAACACTTGGCAAAGAAGTAAAATTAAGGATGAAGGTGGTGGAGAATATAGAATTTTAAAAAATGGAAAAATTTTTGAAAAAGTTGGTGTAAATTTTTCTAAAGTATACGGAAAATTTCCAAAAGAATTTCAAAAAAATATTCCTGGTGCAGCTAAAGATCCAAGATTTTGGGCATCAGGTATTTCAGTTGTTATGCATATGAAAAATCCACATATTCCTGCAATGCATTTTAATACAAGATATATTTCTACTACTTACGATTGGTTTGGGGGAGGTATGGATGTGACACCTTGTATTGAAGATAAAAATGAAAAAAAAAATTTTCATTTAACTCTTAAGAAAATGTGTGATCGTCATAATAAAAATTATTATAAAAAATATAAAAAATGGTGTGATGAATACTTTTATTTACCTCATAGAAAAGAAGCTAGAGGAATTGGTGGAATTTTTTTTGATTATAAAAAAGAAAATTTTGAAAAAGATTTCAAATTTGTTAGAGATGTTGGCGTAACATTTCAAATGTTATTTAATTCAATTATTGAAAAAAAAATAAAAAAAAAATGGACTAATAAAGATAAGGAAATACAATATATTAAAAGAGGAAGATATGCTGAGTTCAATCTCCTCTATGATAGAGGAACTAAATTTGGACTTCAAACAGGTGGGAATGTTGAGGCAATATTGATGTCATTGCCACCTTTAGCAAAATGGAAATAAAATGGAAAAAGAACCTATTACCCTAAATGGACTTAATAAATTAAAAGAAGAATTAGTTTATTTAAAAGAGAAAAAAAGACCCGAAATTGTTGCGGCAATATCTGAAGCAAGGTCACATGGAGATTTGAAAGAAAATGCAGAGTATCATGCAGCCAAAGAAGAGCAATCGCACAATGAAGGAAGAATTAATGAAATTAATGATATCATAGCTAGAGCAAATGTAATCGATATAACCAAAATGACTAATGACGGAAAAGTAATTTTTGGTTCAACCGTTTATTTGGAAAATTTAGATACTAGGGAAAACATAAGTTATAAAATAGTAGGAAAAGATGAAGCTGATTTGAAACAAAAACTTATTTACTTTCAGTCACCTATTGGCAGAGGACTGATAGGAAAAAATAAGAATGACCTAGTAGAAATTAAAACTCCAGCAGGAGTTAAAAACTTTGAAATTAAGGATGTCAAATATATCTAGGACTTAACAATATTTTGGATTTGTTTTTCAGATATCTTAAAATTGTTATCGGCCCAAATTGCTTCAATTTTTTTTAGTTTTTCACCTAACCCTTTTCCCTCTGGTAAATTGTATTTTGACATTAATAAACTCGCACCAATTGGTAAAGTGGGGATAGTTTTATTGCTATAAATTTCTATAAACTTCATTAGTTTTTTATCTACTTTTTTTGAATTAAAAAGATAAAAATTAATTACATCAATAACTGATTGTTTGCCTTGAAAGTAAAATAATTTATTTAAATTTTTTTCTGTAAAAAATTTAATAGTAATTTTTTCTTTATAAAAATTGTTTAAAAATTTTAGTCTTTTTTGATCTTTTTTTGATAATTTAAATTTATATAAAAAATAATCTGTATTATCCGTTTCATCACTTACCAATAGCGAGAGAATAAAAATAAAATCACTTTTAGAGAAATTTTTTTTTATATAGAGATTTGGGTTTTTAAAAATATGAAATTTTTTAAATTGTGGAAATATAAGCTGAATTATTTCAAGGCAATCTTGATCTTGTAATAATTTTTGAAAATTAGCTAAAGTTGTTAATTTTTTAAACTCATCAAGCAATCTTTCTGAAGATAAATTAACAACACCCTGCAAATTTCTTCTTATGATTTTAATAATTTTTAAATCATGAGTTTTTTTTGAATAACTGAGGTAAAATCTTATATATCTAAGTATTCTTAAGTAATCTTCTTTAATTCTATTTTCAGCATCACCTATGAAACTTATAACTCCATCTTCAAGATCTTTTTTTCCATTGAATGGGTCAAAGATATTTCCTTCTCTATCAGCATAGATCGCATTTATTGTAAAATCTCTTCTTGATGCATCTTCTTTCCAATCTAAAGAAAATTCTACTTTCGCATGACGCCCATCAGTCAAAATATCTTTTCTTAAAGAAGTTATCTCAAATTTTTTATTATCAATTACTGCAGTTATGGTTCCATGTTCAATCCCACTTTCATAATAATTGATATTATTACTCTTTAATGCGCTACAAACCTCATCTGGTTTTAAATTGGTTGCTAAATCTATGTCGTCAATTGTTTCTTTATTAATAATTTTACGAATACAGCCACCAACATATCTAATTTCACTATTTTCAGAAAAATTATTTATTATTGAAAAAACTTTTTTTAAAGAAACGTCCTCACTAAGTTCTAAAATCTTAGAGGAAATATAATTTTGATTTTTTGATCTAAAAAAAAGTTTATTTAAAAAATTATTCATATTTGGCTGGGGCTCTAGGATTCGAACCTAGGATGCAGGTACCAAAAACCCGTGCCTTACCGCTTGGCTAAGCCCCAATATTAGTTTCGTATAGCACAAAAAAATAAAATTTATATAGTTTTTGAGGATATACACCAGTAATTTTTAAATTTTTTACTAAAAATTATTTTTGCTTTTTCACAAGCTTTTTTTGAGGAATAATAAGCTACAATTGCAGATCCGGATCCAGTCATTCTGGTAAAAATAGGATTACATTTTTCAGATATAAATCTTTTGATTAATTTTAATTTTGGATATTTTTTAAAAGCTACATTTTCTAAATCATTATTTAAATTTTTTAAATAATTTATATCAAACATTTTCTTTTGAGCCCTATCAAATTGTGATTTTGTAAATTTTTTAACACCAGAGTAGATATCTTTAGTAGAACATCCAAAATTAGGTTTAACAACTAGTGTAAAAATTTTTTTACAATTTTTATATCTTTTAATTAAATTTTTTGAGTTTAAAATTGTATTACATTTATTAATTCCCAAAATAACATCTGAACCTATTAATTTAGTAATTTCCAACAACTGTTTTTGATTAATTTTAATCATTCTTTTATCAATAAAATATTTTAAGATAGTTGCAGCATTCATTGAGCCTCCTCCTAAGCCTGCTTTATGAGGAATATTTTTCTCTATACGTATCTTAAATTTTTCATTTTTTAAAATTTTTTTATCTTCAAGTACCTTGAGTAAATTAGAAATAGTATTTTTTTTATTAATCCCATTACAAAACATTCCATTGAATTCAATTTGATGTTTGTCTGAATTAATTTTTTTAATATAAATTAAATCATTTAAATCTATGAAAGCTATTAGACTTTCAATTTTGTGTAAATTGGAAGTTTTTTTAATAACATTCAGGGCTAGATTAATTTTAGCAAAAGATTTTAATATCTTAAATGCCATTTCTATGAGTTACTCATACCTTGACTAAGTTTAATACTAATTTTTTTTTTCATATCAGCATCCGTATCTTCGAAATTTAAAACACTATTCCAAAAATATCTTGCTTGAATTTTTCTATCTAATTTCCACAACACGTCCCCATAATGATCATTAACTGTTGGATCGTCTGGCATTAATTCTACTGCTTCTCTAAGAAGTGGCTCTGCTTTTGAATAATCATCAGTTAAATAATATGCCCATCCAATTGAGTCGATTATGTATGGATCATTTCTTTTTGAAGCATAGGCTCTTTCGAGCATCTCTATTGCTTCAGATATTTTAAAATTTCTTTCAAGCCATGAATAAGCAAGATAATTTAGAGTGTAAGCATCATCTGGATTAATTTTCAAAGCTTCTAACAAATCTTGATCTGAGCTTACATAATCACCTAATCTTTCATAACTACCCCCTCTTCTATATAAAAGATCAGACATTACATCAGAATTGGGATCTAAAGACTCCATAACTGTAGTGTAATATTTAATGGCAGACTCATACTCTTTTAAATTTTTATTAAAATCACCCATTTCAAATACAAATTTGATATTTGGATTTTTAATTTTTGTAAATTTTTCATTTATATGATTTAGAGCTTGTTTTTCTTTACCTTGTTTTATTAAAATTTGAGCTTCTTTTTTTATTCTAAACCAATAATAAAATTGATATTTTTCCTCAAAATTTTTTAGAATATTCTTAGCATTATCAAAATCATTATTTAAATAATAGTTTTCAGCAACTAAAGATAAATTGAATTTAAATTTAGGATTTAAATAGTTAGATAAGTTAAGATAAATATTTGAATTTTGAAAATCATTCTGCGAAGAATATAAATTTGAAATCAAAAATAAAAACTCACCGACTAAGTCATTAGAATTACTACAAGAAAAAATTTTTTCAAATTCATCGAAATTTTTATTTTCAATCCACAATTTTGTTTGACTAAGTAAAATTGGTGTGTTGATAATATTTAAATCACTAGCAATATTTTCTGCTTCTTTAAAATTGCCAATCGAAATCAAATAATTTAAATAAAAATGTATATACCTTGAATAATCTCCATCACTGTTATTAATTAAATTAAAAAAAAGGGAACCTGTTTTTTCATCATTTAAATAACATCTTTGAAATATTTCAGAGATATATGTTAAATTACCATAATTTTTTTTTTGAGATTGTATTTTGCCCTCTTTAAAAACATAAACAAACTGTTTTAGAGTTTCAAAAATTACTAATTTAAAACCATCGTTGTTAGCGAATGGTAATGATTTATCTAGATAGCGATCGACTTGATCAAAATTATTTTTTTTTAGACTATCTAAAGCTAATAAAATATAAGCCTCGAAAAACTTTGAATTATCCTGATTTTCATTTTTCTTAATTATATTAATTGCTTGCGCAACATTGTTATCTAAAATCATTGAATTTGCATATCTTTGCAAAAATAGATCATGATCATTAATTAAACCCTTCGAGGATTTAAAAAAATTAAAAGCTTCTGAAATATTTTTATTTTCAAAGGCAACGATACCGGAAAAATAATTGGATAAATCCTCTCTATCAAAATCATCAAAACTATTACTTTTAGAAAATACTGAGGTCTGGTAGGATAATAAAAGAATAATTATTAATCTTAAAATTTTAAAGTACATATAATCATTCTATGACTAAAAAAATGATAAATCAAAATTCAAAATATAAAAAGGAATTAATTAATACAGTTGAATCAAAATTTATTTTCAGTAGCAGCCCCTTAAATCGATTTAAAGTTATTGAAAATCCAAAAAATAATCAAATTTTGGATAAAAAAGAACAGATAATTCAATTAAGAAATAAACTCAATTCAATTGAGGATTGTGTACTTAAACAAAATTCTAAAAATTTAATTTTAGGTGATGGTAACTTAAATAGTTCAATTATGTTAATTGGTGAGGCCCCGGGACCTGAAGAGGACACATCAGGAAAGTCTTTCAAAGGCGAAACAGGTGATCTTCTCGACAAGATGCTAGGTGCAATAAATATCCAACGACAGAATATTTATTTAAGTTATGCAATTAATTTTAGACCTCCTGAAGATAGGAAGCCTACCTCTCAAGAAATTAAAAGGTATTCTAGATATGTAAAAGAGCATATTTCAATCATAGATCCTAAAATAGTTATATTAATGGGAAGCACTGCTATGGAAGCAGTTACTAGTATAACTAATAAAATTTCATCAGAAAGAGGAAATTGGAAAGAAATAATTATTGAAAACAAAACCTACCCATTAATTATAACTTTTAATCCTTCATATTTAATTAGATTTCCTGAAAATAAAAAACATTCATGGGAGGATTTAAAAAAATTAAGAAAAAAAATCGAAGATTTAAAATTAAAAATCTAAATGAAAATCATAGCTGGTGTTGATGAAGTTGGGAGGGGAAGCTTAATAGGTCCTGTATATGCTGCTGCTGTAATCCTAAAAAAATCTATTAAAATAAAATTTTTAAAAGATTCAAAGTTAGTTGCCAAAAATAAAAGAAAACTATTATCTAATTACATCAAAAAAAATTCTATTTGGGCGATTGGTAAAGCTTCTGTCAAAGAGATAGACGAGATAAATATATTGCAAGCAAGTTTACTTGCAATGAAAAGAGCAATTAAAAAACTTAAAAAAAAACCATCTCATATTTTGATTGATGGAAATAAAATTCCTGATTTAAAAAATTATAAATTAAAAGCTGTGATTAAGGGTGATCAAAAAATACCTTCCATATCCGCTGCGTCAATAATTGCTAAAGTTTCTAGAGATAGATTTATAACTAGACTGGCAAAAAATAATAAAGGATATGGTTGGGATCAAAATTTTGGCTATGGAACCAAACAACATTTAAGAGCAATCAAAAAATATGGTGTTAATAAACATCATAGAAAAACTTTTTATCCTGTATCAGTATTGAAGACACACAATATATAGTTGTCATCTTCTTATTAAACACAAATCGAATCCAAATAATTCAATCCTAGGTTGACCGCAGAATCCATCTGGAGTCTAATTAATTTTTACAAATGATTACTGAATTTAAAAATAAAATTATTAATGGAGACAGTCTCCAAGAATTAAAAAAAATTCCAAGTGAAACTTTTGATCTAATTTTTGCAGATCCACCATACAATTTACAATTAAAAGGTGAGCTAACTAGACCTGACAGATCTAAAGTCAGTGCTGTAAATGATAAGTGGGATCAATTCGAAAATTTTAAAAAATATGATGAATTTACATATCAATGGTTAACAGAATGTAAAAGAATTCTAAAAAAAGATGGAGCTATTTGGGTTATTGGAAGTTACCATAATATATTTAGGGTTGGAACAGCAATACAAAATCTTGGTTTTTGGATTCTAAACGACGTTATTTGGAACAAAAATAATCCCATGCCTAATTTTAGAGGTACACGTTTTACCAATGCGCACGAAACTTTAATTTGGGCATCAAAAAGTGAAAAATCAAAATACACTTTCAATTACCAATCTTTAAAATGTTTAAATGATGATCTTCAAATGAGATCCAATTGGAATTTACCAATTTGTAATGGAGCAGAAAGGCTTAAAAAAAATGGTAAAAAAATACATTCAACTCAAAAACCAGAGTCTCTTCTTCATAGAGTATTATTAGCATCATCGAATAAAGGGGATATGATCTTAGATCCATTTCTGGGCTCAGGAACTACAGTCACTGTTGCAAAAAAATTAGGTAGAAATTATTTTGGAATAGAAAAAGAAAAAGCTTATTTTAAAGCTGCAGAACAAAGACTAAAAAATACAAAACCTATTGAAGATGATTTTTTAGATACTCTTAAAAATAATAGATCTAAACCTAGAATACCTTTTGGTTCTCTTGTCGAGCTTGGAATAATTAAGCCAGGCACTAACATATTTGATAATAAGAAAAAAATTTCCGCAAGAATTATGGCGGATGGCAGTATTAAGCATGAACAAACTGAAGGGTCTATTCATAAAGTTGCGGCAACAATTTTAGGTGCTGAAAGTTGTAATGGTTGGACATATTGGCACTGCGATATTAATGGAAGAATGCATCCAATCGATTATCTAAGACAAAGATTAGTTTCAAATAATTAATTCTTATAAATTTTTCCTAAATAATTTTCTAAAAATTTCTT
>VMBT01000558.1_pt1 | contig 23341 bp, 25 predicted proteins | sample 4404301 | NCBI WGS metagenome assembly VMBT01 (sample SAMN12238535, study PRJNA552566) | marine metagenome | isolation source: Coastal seawater | place: USA: coastal Georgia, Sapelo Island | collected 2008-08/2009-08
GCTTCACGGCCGCCGCCGATGCCGAGTTGCTCTGGCAGGGTCCGGCCGCTCGGCGACCCCATGCCTTGCCGCCCCTGCCGGCGGGGGTCTCTCCCGCCTTGATTGCCTGGGCGGTTCTGGAGGGCTTGGCCCTGGAGCCCTTGGTGCTGAATCTGGGGGCGCCCGTCGCACCGGCCATCCCCCATCTCCAGCTCAACCCGTCGCCCGCGCGCTGCCTCAGCGGCGGGCAGGCGATGGATCCCGAGCGGGTGCAAGCCCTCTGGGGCTGGGGGGAGCGCTGGGGCCGCGGCTTGGCCCGCTCCGGCCAACCGGTGTTGCTCAGCGAGTGTGTGCCTGGGGGGACGACCACCGCCCTGGCGGTCCTGGAGGCCCTGGGGATTCCCTCCATGGGCTTAGTCAGTGGCAGCGTTCGCCAGCCGGATCACCAGCTCAAGGCGCGCTTGGTTCAACGGGGATTGGTGGCTGCTCAATTGGCTGCGGATGCCAGCCCCCAGGCTGTGTTGGCTGCGGTGGGTGACCCGATGCAGGTGGTTGCGGCGGCCCTGCTGAAGCAGGCGGCCTTGGCGGGAACGCCGTTGCTCTTGGCGGGCGGCAGTCAGATGGCGGCTGTCCTGGCCCTGGCCTTGGCGGCGTGTACACCGCCTGAGCGCCAGCAGCTCTGCCAGCAGGCGGCGGTGGTGACCACCGCCTGGGTGGCCCATGAGGTGGCCAGCGATTTCCCGGGGCTGATGCTGCAACTGGCCCAGCGCTTTGCGGTGCAGCCGCTGGCCTTTGCCACGGGCCTGCGCTTCACGGAGAGCCGCTGCCCGGAGTTGCTCGATTACGAGCGCGGCTACGTCAAAGAGGGAGTTGGCGCTGGGGGCTTGGCCGCCCTCTGGCAGCTCAGCGGGCGTTCGCTGCAGGCGCTCCAGGAGGCCTGTGAGCAGGCCTGTGACCAGCTGCAGCACCCGGCCTAGCCTGCGCTTGTGACTTCCCGCCGCCACGCTCTGCAACTGATGGCTTCAGTGGCGGCCCTGGGCGCGGCTGCCGGCTGTGCACCGGCGCGCTCTGGCCAGCCGCAGCTGTTGAGCGTGAAAGGGGACTTGCCCAAGGCCTGGCTGCAGGAGCTGCCGTCGCCCTGGCAGCCCCGCGCCCTGGAGAGCCCGGAGCAGCTCCTGAGCCTGGTGGATCGCTCCGCCTTGCAGGAGCAGCCCCTGGCGGGGGCTGCCTTGTTGGCCCTCGGAGACGGCTGGGCCCAGCAGCTCGATCGCGCCCGGCTCCAGCCCCTCGAGGCTCCGGCCCTGCTCGAGCAGCTGGCGCCTATGGCCCAGGCCCCCAGTCGGTTATTTGCGGCTGAGGGCGCTGTTCCCCTGGCTTTCCCGTGGGCCTTTGGCACCTGGTTGTTGGTGCTGCGCAGTCGCCCGGACCTCTGGCGGCAGCGCGAGTTGGGTTGGTCGTTGCTGCTCGATCCCAGCCTTCGCGGCAAGGTCGTGCTGCCCTCCAGTCCGCGGGTGGTGATCGAGCTGGCCCTGCGTCAGTTGGGTCTCTCCAGCGGCGATCCCAAGGCCCTGAGCAACCCAGCGCTGCCGCAGCAGCTGTCCCAGTTGGTGGGGCAGGCGTTGGCGCTGGATGAGCGCGATGGACTGAATCTGCTGTTGGCCGGTGAGGCGGATGCGGCGGTGGTTCCCAGCCATCGGGCGATTCCCCTGCTGAAGAAAGATCCGCGGCTTTCGGCCTTCCTGCCGGAGTCAGGCTCTCCGCTCTGGTGGCAGCTGCTGCTCCGTCTTCCCCCCCAGGACACTGCGGGGGTGGATCCGCCGCTTCCCCTGGAGTGGGTGCGCGATGGCCTCAGCCTGCCCCTGATGGATCGCCTGTTGGCGGCGGGTTGGGTGCCCCCGCTTCCCCGTCAGCGCTTGGAGCCTGTGCTGCAGCGCTGGCCTGAGCGACTGCGGCCTTTGTTGCTCCCCAGTGAGGCGGTGCTGCAACGCTGCAACAACTTGCCGGTGTTCACGCCCGCGGAGCGCAGCCGCTGGCAGACCCTTTGGGATCAGGCCCTCAGCCGCTAACCCCAAAGCCTGCGCCGGGGTGCGGCCGCCAGGCGTTGATGGGTTTCAGCCAAGAGTTCAGGAATGGGGAGCTGATGGGGACAGCGCGGTAGGCAATCGCCACAGCCTTCGCAGGCGGAGGCATTCACGCTCTCCCACCAGTGCCCTGCTCTCCCGATCAGGTTGTAGCGCTCCTGGGCGAAGGCGCTGAGGCCATGGCCGAGGTCCAGGTTGCGCAGGCGCAGCAGCTCGGGGATTGGTACCTCGTTGGGGCAGGGCAGGCAGGCCCGGCACTGCTGGCAGGCGGTCTCAGCCAGTCGACCCTGGCCGGCCTGCCAGGCGCGCTCCAGGGCTTGGCGATGGCTGGGGTCCAGCGCGATTTCCTCCTCGGTCATCATGCGTTGGGCCAGGGCCAGGTCGCTGGCTTGGGCGGCCCCCAGGGTCAAGCAGGAGATGCCCGCATCGAGCAGGAAGCGATAGGCCAACTCCAGGGGCTTAAACGGATCGCAGTCGGCGCGCAGTTGCTCAGGCGGGGCGTAGAGCCGGCCCCCCTTATCGGCTGGCGAGATGGCCAGGACCCCGATTCCCTCCCGCAGGGCCGCCTGGGCCAGGGGCAGTCGGGTTTGATCGAACCAATGGAGGTGCAGGCTGCAAAAGCTGAAGCGGGCAGAGGCGAGGGCGGCCTCAATCAGCGAGAGCTCGCCATGGCTCGAGAACCCCACCTGGGTGACCAGTCCCTCCCCCAGGGCCCACTGCAGCAGATCCGCTCCGGCCCCCTCGAGGGCCCAATCCAGGTGCTCCCTGCGGTTGAGGCCATGGACCGCAAGGTTGTCCAGCTGTTGCACTCCCAGGCGTTGCAGGATCCCGCGGAGCTGCGTCTGTCCCTCCTCCAGGCTGATCCCCGGCAGCAGCTTGCTGGTGAGCACCAGCTCCCCAGGGGGGCGTGCACGCAGGGCCTGGCCCAGGAAGGCTTCTGCGGGGCCGTAGGCCGGGGCGGTCTCAATGTGATTGATGCCTGCGGCCAGGGCGGCATCGAGCACCTCCGCCATCTGCTGCGGGCTGCTGGTGGCCCGCATCGTGCCCAGGCAGAACGGGGAAACCCGTGGTCCTTGGCCAAAGGGGCGGCGTTCAGCCAGGGTCTTCCTCCGCCTCCGTCTGGGCTTGGTTGATGTGCCTCACGAGCTCGGCGGGACTGATGCCATCGATGAAGCGGCGGAAATCGGCGGCATCTTCCGCATCGGCCTCAGCATCCACGGGGATGGAGGCATCAGCGACGACCTCCTCCAGCATCCAGATCCCACTGCCGGTGCGGACGGCCAGGGCAATGGCGTCGCTGGGTCTGGCGTCGAGCTCCAGCTCCTCGTCGCCCTCGGTGCGCAGTTTCAGCACGGCACGAAAGGTGCTGTCTTCGATGGCGTGGACGATCACCTTGGTCAGCTCCAGCCCCCCGGCCTGCAGCAGTTCCACCATCAGGTCATGGCTGAGGGGCCTGGGCGGGGTCTGGTCGCTGAGCCCGGCCATGATGTTTTGGGCTTGGGCCTGGTCGATCCAGATGGGCACCTGACGCCGCCCGGATGGATCGCGGAGCAGCACGATCGGACTTCGACTGGCGGCGTCGAGGGCAATGCCGGCCACTCGCATTTCGACCATGGCTTGCCCGCTTTCCCTTCTGCCCGATTATGGCCAGTGTTGATCAGGCCACCGCATGTTCACTGGGCTGGTTCAGGCCACCGGAGAGCTGCAGCGCAGCAGCGGCGGTTTGCGGCTGCGCATCCCCCGGGGCTCTGAGCTCGATCCGGCCCAGCTGGCCCTCGGGGACAGCGTGGCGGTTGATGGGGTCTGCCTGACGGTGACCGAGCGCTCCGCCAGTGGGTTCTCGGCCGATGTCAGTGAGGAGACCCTCAGCCGCACCACCCTTTCGACCAAGGCCGACCGTGGGGGCTGGGTCAACCTGGAGCCGGCCCTACGTCTTCAGGATCGACTGGGCGGCCATTTGGTCAGCGGCCACGTCGACGGCTTGGGCGAGGTGGTGGGGGTGGAGCAGCAAAGCGCCTCTTGGAAGCTCACGCTGCGTTGGCAGGATCCCTCCTTTGGTCGCTACATCTGCGAGAAGGCCAGCGTTGCTGTCGATGGCATCAGCCTGACGGTGGCGGGCTGCAGTCAGGACGGGGCTGAGTTTTGGATCGCCGTGATCCCCCACACCTGGGGCACGACGACCCTGCAGCATCTGCAGCGCGGCACGGCGGTGAATCTGGAGGCAGACCTGCTGGCGAAGTACACCGAACGCTTGTTGCAACACGGGACGGCGTCGACGGCTCCGATCAGTGATGCCTGGTTGAAGGAGCACGGCTGGAGCTGACAACACCAGATGCCATGCCTACGTTCCGGGGGTTCGTGTTCCTGTTGAACACTTCATGGCTTCTGACGACAATTCCGGTCTGATGGTGGGCGCCCTGCGCAGCTTCACCGTGGCCGAGGGCATCCTGCTGCTGGTGCTGGGTGTCCTTGCCCTGATCTTCCCGATGATTGCCTCCGCCTGGGTGACGGTGGTGGTAGCCCTGGCTTTTTTGGTCGGCGGCATCATCGGCTGGGTGAACAGCCTCAACCGCTCGAGGCAACTGAGCCAATGGCACTGCTTCTGGCGCCTCGTGGTCTCGACCCTGTTTGTGGTCACCGGGGCTTGGATCATCCAGCAGTTCAGTGCTGGGGTTGAACCGGCTGCCGCTCAAGTGGCGGCGTTGGCCTTCGCCATCGGCATCGTCTTTTTGGTGGAGGGTGCGGTGGCCAGCATCGTTTCCCTGTCCCATCGGGAGATGGCCGGCTGGGGCTGGGGTTTGGCCAATGGCATCGTCACCTTGATCCTTGGCCTGATCATCGTTTCGATGAAGGGCCTGGGTCTGCTGAGCGTGATCGGCATCCTGGTGGGGATCAGCTTCCTCTTCAGCGGCATTGACCTTCTGGTCTTCAGTGCCGCGTTCCACGGTCCAGACGAGCGCTGAATCGCGCAGGGGATCTCCCTTAGAGGGCTTCGTTTGCGCTGCCGTCCTGTTCCACGGGCAGCAGCCAAATGGAGCCCGTTTCTTTGTGGACTTCGATCTTGAACTCCTGGCCGGGCTCTAGCCCCATGCGCCTGGTGTAGGCGTTGCCGATCAGGAGGTTGCCGTTGCCATGGACCTTGGTGCGGAATTCCGCTTGCCGCCCCTTGGTGCCGCTGCCACCGCCGCTTTGGCTGGGGAGCTTGTAGCCCTTGGCTTCCACCAGGGCGCGATAGAAGCTTTTTTTGAGAAGACGGCCACTGGGACCGACATAGCCGCAGGCCCGAGCGATCTGATCTTCAGGCCGATTGCTGAGCGACCGGGCTTTGTCCAGTAGCGCCTTGCCTTCCAGCATCTGGGTCGGCTTGGTTGTCTTCTCTTCGACGAACACCGCTGCAGTGGGTCGCTGGCGGCCCGATTGTGCCGATCACTTGCAATGCTTCGCAAGGGCAACTTGCAAGAACTGTGATCAAACAGCTGCCCTACAGCAGATAAAGGATTCCGTAGAGCACCACCCAGATCCCATCGACGAAGTGCCAATAAAGCTCGGCGGCCTCCAGGGGAAAGAGGTTGTCAGAGCTGACGCGGCCCCCTTCACGGCACTGCCACCAGACGATCAGGATCATCAAGCCGCCCAAGGTGACGTGCAGGCCGTGGAAGCCCGTGATGGCGTAGAAGGTGCTGGCAAAGAGGTTGTCGGTCAGACCAAAGGGCAGCTCGAAGTACTCCTTCATCTGACCGGCCAGAAAGGCAAAGCCCAGGGCGGCACTGATCAAAAGCCAGCGTTGGCAGAGGGCCTTTTGATTGCGCTTCAACGCTGCGCCAGCCCGGTGGAAGGTGAAGCTGCTGATCAGCAGCAACAGGGTGTTGATGGTGGGTAGCACCATCTCCAATTCGTAGGTCGCCCCGGATGGCAGGGGGTTAACGGCTCGGAAGGTCAGATAGGCGGCAAAGAAACCGGCGAAGGTCATGCCATCGGCCACCAGGAAGGTGGCGAGGCCGAACATCCGGAAGTCGCCGTGGTGCTCCTGGTGCTCGGTGCCCTGTTCTTGGTTCAGGGATTCGCTTGTGCTCAGGCTTGTCATGGCATTCAGGAGCGCTGGTCAGAGTTGCCGAGCTTCCACAGCTCAGAGCCCGAGGTGGCGGCCAATGGCAGTTCGCCGGCGGGGGTGCCATAGCCGTAGGGCTCTTTCACCAAGGGGGCCTCGCCCTTCCAGTTCTCCACCGGTGGAGGGGAGCTGGTGAGCCATTCGGGGGTTAGGGCATTCCAGGGGTTGTCTCCGGCTGGTGCGCCGTTGAAGGCACTCATGACGACGTTCAGCAGGAAGGGCAGGGTGCTGATGGCCATCAGCAGCGCCCCAACACTGCTGAGCTGGTTGATCAACTCAAATTGCGGGTCGTATTCGGCAACGCGGCGCGGCATGCCATTGAGGCCAAGCCAGTGTTGCGGAGCGAAGCAGAGGTTGAAGCCGACAAAGGTCAAGAGAAAGTGCAGCCGTCCCAGGTCCTCGTTGAGCAATCGGCCGGTCACCTTGGGATACCAGTGGTAGATCGAGGCAAAGATCACAAACACCGTGCCGCCGTAGACGATGTAGTGGAAGTGGGCGACGACGAAGTAGGTGTCGTGCACGTGAATGTCAAAGGGGACCTGAGCGAGGGCGACGCCCGTGATTCCCCCGAAGACAAAGTTGATGATGAAGCCGCAGGAGAAGAGCATCGCGCTGTTGAGGGCAATGCGGCCTCCCCACATGGTGGCGAGCCAGTTGAAGAACTTGATCCCTGTCGGGACGGCGATAAAGGAGGTGGCGATGGTGAAGAACAGCCGCATCCAGGGAGGCGTGCCGCTGGTGAACATGTGGTGGGCCCAGACGATCAGGCCCAAGACGACGATGCCCATGATCGAATACACCATCGTTGTGTATCCGAAGAGCGGCTTGCGGCAGTGGATCGGCAGGATTTCGCTCACCAGGCCAAAGGCCGGCAGCACCATGATGTAAACCGCGGGGTGGGAATAGAACCAAAACAGGTGCTGATAAACCACCGCATTGCCGCCCAGGCTTGGGTTGAAAAAGCCGGTGTGGGCAATGATGTCGAAGCTCAGTAGCACCAGAGTCCCGGCTAGGACTGGGGTGGAGAGCACCACCAAGATGCTGGTGCCGAGCATCGCCCAGCAGTACATCGGGAGCTGCATCAGCTTGAGCCCCGGTCGCCGCAGTTTGAGGATGGTGGCGATGAAGTTGATCCCGCCAAAGATGGAGCTGCCGCCCAGAAGCAGCACGCTCAAGATCCAGATGATCTGACCGGTGGCCGGGGTCGTGATGCTCAGGGGTGGATAGGCGGTCCAGCCCGACTGGGCAGCGCTGGCAATGAAGTAACTGCTGATCAGGAGCAACCCGGCTGGAGGGATCAGCCAAAACGCCACCGCGTTCAGTCTTGGGAACGCCATGTCGCGCGCTCCCACATAGAAGGGAATCAGGTAATTGCCAAAGGCCCCATTCACCACCGGGACGATCCAGAGAAAGATCATCACCGTCCCGTGCAGGGTCAGGACTTCGTTGTAGGTCTCCCTGGGAAGGAAGTCCGAAATCGGGGTCAGCAGCTCGGTTCGAATCGCTCCAGCGAGGGCGCCACCGATCAGATAAAAAATGAAGCCACAAACCAGATACTGCAGCCCGATCACCTTGTGGTCGGTGCTGAAACTCAGGTAGCGCAGCCAGCCTTGGGGTTGCAGCGGCGTGCGGTGCTCAGGGGTCAGGCTGATGGTCATGACTGCACCGGGGTTTGTGGGGCTGCGCTGGCAATCGGACTGTTCTGGTTGACCCAGGCCTCGAAGGTCTCGGGTTCATCGACGATCACGGTCGAGCGCATTCCGCCGTGGTACGGGCCGCAGAGCTCTGCGCAGACGATCGGATAACGGCCAGCTCTCGTGGCGGTGAAACTCAAGAGTGTGGGCTGACCGGGGATGACGTCTTGCTTCAGGCGGAATTCGGGGACCCAGAAGGCATGGATGACGTCATTGGCCTTCATGCGCAATGCCACCGGCTGCCCCATGGGCACATGCAGCTCGCCGCTCGTGATCTCAGCCCCCGGGTAGTGAAAGATGAACGCGAACTGCATGGCCGTCACGTCGATCGGCAGTGGGGCTAGGGCGTCGTCGCTCTCCAGGCTCACGGGGCTGATACCGCCCCAGGTGCGGGACTCCTCCATCTCCCCGCCCATGGCATGCATGCTGTGGTCATTGAGCGGAGCCATGCCGCCCATCCGGTCGTAGATGTCGTAGCTATAGATGCCGACAAACAAGACCACCACGGCGGGAATGGCGGTCCACAGGATCTCGAGCGGGAGGTTCCCCTCGACGGCTTCACCATCACCGCTCTCGCCTGGCTTGCGCCGGAACTTCACCAGGCTGTAGAGGATCAGCCCGACAATCCCGACGAACAGGATGGTCCCAATGCTGAAGAGCACCTTGAAGAGCTCGTCATAAACAGGCGCGTTGGCGCTGGCGTCAACCGGCAGGAGGTTGACGTTCTGCCCGATCCAGAGGCCCATCAACACCAGGGCCATTCCGGTGATCAGGGTGAGGATTGCGGCTGGTATCCGCATCGTCCTGAAATCAATCGAGGTCAGCCTATGGAGGCTTGATCGTCGACGCGGTGTTCGTGGTTCTTTGCAGCAATCCGCCGCTTCTTGGTGAGGGAACGCTCACCCATTGATCACTGTTGGTGTCGCTTTTGGGTGGCGCGTGACGGACGTCTGCGAAGCCGGTGTGACGTCATTAGGTTGACGCCAACCGCCCTTCTCCAGCAGAGATGTTCGGCGCCATGCAGCCCAACAAACGAGACGGCCTCGCCGCACTCTGCGCCCACCTGTTGGTCGCACTGATTGCGCTGGTGGTCATCGGCGGGGCCACGCGTGTGATGGAGGCAGGTCTGGCTTGCCCAGACTGGCCCCTTTGCTACGGCTCCCTCTTGCCGGGGCGCCAGATGAACCTGCAGGTCTTCCTGGAGTGGTTCCATCGCCTGGATGCCTTTGTCGTCGGTGTCGGCCTCCTCGTTCTCACCGCGGTCAGTTGGTGGTGGAGGCGGGAGTTGCCCAAGGGCTTCCCCCTCCTGGCCAGCCTGAGCCTGGTGCTGGTGGCTGTTCAGGCGGGCTTGGGTGCACTAACGGTGACCCTGCTGTTGCCATTCCCTGTGGTGACGGCTCACCTGCTCACCGCCCTGGTCTTGGTTGCTCTGCTGAGCGGTTTGAGTGAGTTGCTGAGGGCCGGCTCCCTGGCTTCGTCGTCAGGACGCTCTCTGTTCTGGGCTGGCCTCACCGCAGTCCTGGCGACTGCGGTGTTGGTGCAGTGCCTCTTGGGCGGACTCATGGCCAGTCAGTGGGCGGCAGGCCGGTGCCTGAGCGCTGGGGAGGGCTGCTCCTGGCTCTTGATGCACCGCCTGGGTGCTCGGCCGGTGGGGCTGCTGGTGCTCCTGGGTTCGGGACTGCTGCTTTGGAAGCGTCCGGCTGAGCGCCCCTTTGCCTTGGCTGCGGCACTGCTGGTTCTGCTGCAGATCGCCCTGGGCGTGCTGAGTTTGCGTCTCAGCCTGTCCGTTCCAGCGGTGACCGTGGCACACCAGCTGGGCGCTGCTCTCTTGGTGGCCGTTCTGGCGGCCTTGACCGTTCGTAGTTGGCCGGAGGTGCTTCGTGGTTAATGCCTTGCCCCTGACCCGTGAGGAGATCGTTCCCTCCAGGAAGCGGCTGAAGTTGCCCCCCTGGCTGGAGATCGCCAAGCCCCGTTTGATCCCCCTGTTGCTGGCGACCACCCTTGGCGGGATGGCGATGTCGGAAGGCTGGCCCCTGCCTCCTCTCCGCCTGGCCTGCACCTTGGGTGGTGGCGCCTTGGCCGCCGCAGCGGCTGGGGTCCTGAATTGTCTTTGGGAGCAGGAGCTCGATGGCCGCATGCAGCGGACCAGCGGCCGGGCCCTCCCCTCCGGTCGCCTGTCGATCACGACGGCTTTCGCCATTGCCGTCACCCTCACGCTGACGGCGGCGACGCTGCTGGTGGGCGGGGTGAATTGTCTGGCCGCCAGCTTGTCGCTGCTGGGTCTGTGCAGTTACGTCCTGCTCTACACGGTGCTGCTGAAGCCCCGCACCACCCAGAACATCGTGATCGGTGGTGTGGCTGGAGCCATTCCCCCCCTGGTCGGTGCCGCCGCGGCAACGGGCCATCTGGGCCTGGGGAGTTGGTGGTTGTTTGCCCTGGTGATGCTGTGGACGCCAGCCCATTTCTGGGCCCTCGCTCTGCTGCTGAAGGAGGACTACCGCGCCGTCGGGATCCCCATGCTCCCAGTGGTGAAGGGCAGTGGTGCCACCGCTGAGGCCATTCGTTGGTATGCCCTGGCGACGGTGGTGCTGAGCCTGGTGGGTGTCTGGGCCTTGCCCGGTGGGGGGTTGCTCTACGGGCTCCTGCTGCTCCCCTTCAATGCCCGGCTCTTGCAGATGACCTGGAATTTGCACAAAGACCCGGATGATCTGCAGCGGGCCAAGGGGTTGTTTCGCTGGTCGATCTTCTATCTCTTTGGCGTCTGTCTGCTGCTGCTGATGGCTCGGATGCCGGCAGGGGAGCAGTTTTCGCAGCAGGGCTTTGCCCTGCTGGGTTGGAGTGGGTCCGGCAACGCAGGTTTCACCCTGGTGGCATCGCTGGTGAGCGGCGCTTTCTAGAGTCGATTTCTCTAGTGCTCCAGCGAGGTCGGCGGCGGTGACTCATCCAGTGATTGATCTGGAGAACGTCTCCAAGCGCTACGGAAAAGGTGAGAAGGCCGTTGATGCCTTGAACGGCCTGAATCTTCAGGTCCCTGGTGGCAGTTTGTTCGGCTTGTTGGGTCCCAACGGGGCGGGCAAAACAACGACCCTGCGCATCCTCGCCACCCTGTTGGCCCCGTCCAGCGGCCGTGTCCAGGTGGCGGGTCTCGACGCGCTCACAGACCCCCGCGGTGTCCGCGAGCGTTTGGGTTATGTGGCCCAAGAGGTTGCCCTGGACAAGATTCTCAGCGGCCGTGAGCTGCTCCAGTTGCAGGGCGACCTGTATCACCTGGCCCGTTCAGCCCGGGACCAGCGCATTGCTGAGCTGATTGATCTGCTGGGGATGGCGGACTGGATTGACCGCCGCAGCGGCACCTACTCCGGTGGGATGCGCCGGCGTTTGGATTTGGCCTCCGGTCTGCTGCACCGTCCGGATGTCTTGGTGCTCGATGAGCCCACCGTTGGTCTGGATATCGAGAGTCGCGCTGCCATTTGGACCGTGCTGCGCCAACTGCGCGACCAGGGCACCACGGTGCTGCTGAGCAGTCACTACCTCGAAGAGGTCGATGCCCTGGCGGATCAGCTGGCGATCATTGAGGACGGTCGGGTGATTGCTGCGGGCCCCCCCTCCGAACTCAAGGCGGCCCTCGGCGGTGACCGCGTCACCCTGCGGGTGAGGGAGTTCAGCGATGAACCCGAGGCCCTACGGGTTCAGCAGCTGCTGCAGGCCTGCCCGGGGGTGCGTCAGGTGGTGGTCAACCGAGCCCAGGGTTTCTCCTTGAATTTGGTGGTGGAACACGACGGTGTGGTGGAGCAGTTGCGCCGTCAGCTGGCTGAAGCCCAGCTCCCTGTTTTTGCCCTTGCCCAAAGCCGCCCCAGCCTGGATGACGTCTACCTCCAGGCCACGGGTCGGACCTTGATGGATGCCGAGCTGGCGGTGGCCGGTGTCCGTGATGCCAAGGCGGAGCGCAAGCAGTCCATGCGTTGACCGTGGCTTTGGTTCGGGATTTCCCGTGGATGGACTTTTCTGTTATTTGAGATGACCAGCGCTTCCTCTTCTTTGCTCAGCCCGGCCCCCAGCGCCAGCGCCCCGCGGTCAGCCCTGGCTGACCTGACGCAGGAGACCCTGGCCTTGACCCGCCGTCTGTTCTTGCAGCTGGCGCGCCGTCCGTCGACCCTGGTGGCGGGGGTCCTGCAACCCCTGATTTGGCTGGTTCTCTTTGGGGCCCTCTTCGCCAATGCCCCTGAGGGTCTGCTGCCCGAGGGCATGAGTTACGGCCGCTTCCTCGGTGCCGGCGTGATTGTCTTCACGGCCTTCAGCGCTGCTTTGAATGCGGGCTTGCCGGTGATGTTCGATCGGGAGTTTGGTTTCCTCAATCGCCTGTTGGTGGCCCCGTTGCGCTCCCGCAGCTCGATTGTCCTGGCCTCGGTGCTCTACATCACGGCCCTGAGCCTGGTGCAGAGCGTCGCGATCATGGCCACCGCCTGGGTCTTGGGGTACGGCTGGCCCGGCGGTTCTGGGTTGCTCCTGGTGCTGCTGACCCTTTTGCTGTTGGTCTTCGCAGTGACGGGCCTGAGCTTGGGGTTGGCCTTCGCACTGCCAGGCCACATCGAGCTGATCGCCGTGATCTTTGTGGCCAATTTGCCCCTGCTGTTTGCCAGCACGGCCCTGGCTCCGATTTCCTTTATGCCGGCCTGGTTGGGCTGGCTAGCGGCCGTAAATCCCCTTACCTTCGCGATTGAGCCGATTCGCGCCGCTTACGCCGGTCATTTCTCCCTCTCAGCTGTGGTGTTGCATGCCCCCTATGGGGACCTCAGCGCTGCCGCTTGTTTAGGGGTTCTGGCCGCTTTGGCGTTGGGTTTGTTTCTGCTGATCCGCCCTCTGCTGGATCGCAAGCTCGCCTGATCTTTTCCCGCAGCGATCGTGCCCCAGCGCCCTTCTCCTCCGCCGTCACCGCAAGCCCGCCGCCAGGCCCACGTTTTGGCCCTGCGCCAGGCCTTGTCCGAGCGTGATCGCTCGAGCGTGGATGGGTTGCTCGGCCAGTGGGTCCATCGCCACGGGGTCGATGCTCTTGAGCCCCTGCTTCAGGAGTTGGAAGCCGAGGATTCAGAAGGACTCCACTGGTGGCGAACTCCTCAGGCTGAGCCCGAGCCCCTCGTCGTTGCCGTGCAAGAGGAGATGGCACCTGAACCGCAACCTGAAGTCGAGCCGGAACCCGAACCTGAGCCCGAACCGGTTGTGATGGCTGAGCCTGAACCTGTAGCGGCTCCGGTTCCGATCCCTCAGACCGCGTTCAAGCCCGTCGTGCGTCGTCGAGCCGCTGCGTCACGCCCTGCTCCGGCCCCCAGCCATCCCGCCTTGGCGGAGTTGCGTGCTTGGCTTCCCGGTTCGCAAGACTCCCGTGCTGCCTGATCCCTCGTTGCTCCGTGGCGGGCTGATCGTCTCGGTTCAGGCCCCTGAGGGCTCACCGATGCGGGACCCGCAGGTGATTGCGGCCATGGCTGAGGCCAGCCTCAACAACGGCGCGGTGGGTGTCCGCCTGGAGAGTCCTCAACACATTGGGGCGGTGCGCCGCCGCTGCCCGGAGGCTTTGATTATTGGCCTCTGGAAGCGCACGTTCCCCGATAGTTCCGTCTACATCACCCCCGGCTGGGAAGAGATTCAGGCGGTTTGGGCCGCCGGTGCCGATGTCATCGCCCTGGATGCCACTGATCGGGTTCGCCCCGCTGGGGCCCTCTTGCCCGATTTGGTGCAGCGCGCCAAGCAGGAGCTTGGAGCCTGCTTGATGGCGGATGTCGACAGTCTGGAGAACGGGTTGCGCGCCGCGGAGCTCGGCTGTGATTGGGTTGGCACAACCCTCTACGGCTACACCGAGTCCACCGCCTCCCTCAAGCCTCCCGCTTGGACTCTGTTGCGTCCACTGCGCGAGCAGCTCCCGGGTCCGGTGATGCTGATCTGTGAGGGTGGAATCGCCTCAGCCCAGCAGGCCAGACAGGCCCTTGATGGGGGTTCCGATGCGGTGGTGGTGGGGACGGCGATTACCGGCGTGGATCTGCAGGTGGCGGCCTATCGCCGGGCCCTGGAGTCTTAGCGGTCCAAAAGCTTTCTGAAGGAGCAGGACCTGCAGCCCAGGCGAGTTCAAACTGAGCGTGTCTCGGTTGTCTCGAATGGGAGGAAAGTCGATGAGCTCCCAGCGTGGGCTGCCGTTTTTTTCAGTGGTGGTGGGCGTGACGCTCTTGGCCACACCCATAGCGGGCTTGCCCTTAGCTGAGCTCGAAGCGCTGAACCGGGAGCTGGGCCGCCTGTGCCGCAACCCACCCCCGGAAGCCCTTGCCGTCTGCCGGATTCACGCCCGCTTGATTCGGGTGATGTAGGCCGAGGCCGGCATCACATCATGCCGGGCATGCCCATGCCGCCCATTCCACCCATACCGCCCATGCCACCCATGGGATCCATGCCGCCACCACCCGGTGCGGCTGCGGCTGCCGGCTCGGGTTTGTCAGCGATCACCGCCTCGGTGGTCAGCAGCAGGGAAGCAATCGAGACGGCGTCCTGAAGGGCCAGGCGGACCACCTTGGCGGCATCAAGAATGCCTGCGGTGAGCAGGTTTTCGTAGGTGCCGGTCGCGGCATTGAAGCCGTTGCCAGTGGAGGCCACTTGGTCCGCCACAACGTTGGGGTCATAGCCCGCGTTGGCTGCAATCTGATGCAGGGGCGCAGAGAGAGCGCGCTGCACGATCTCAACACCGGTGCGCTCGTCGCCCTCCAGCTGGGCAGCCAGGCCATCGAGGTCAGCGGCGAGCTGGACCAGGGTGCTGCCACCGCCGGCGACGATGCCCTCTTCTACCGCGGCGCGGGTGGCGTTGAGGGCGTCTTCGATCCGCAGTTTGCGGTTGCGCAGCTCGGTTTCGGTGGGAGCACCCACCTTGATCACGGCAACGCCACCGGCCAGCTTGGCGATGCGCTCGGTGAGCTTCTCGCGGTCGTACTCAGAGTCGGTGTTCTCGAGCTCGCGCTTGATGGCGGCGACACGGTCGCGGACGGCAGCCTGGTGAGCGTCACTGGCCACGATGGTGGTGTCGTCCTTGCTGATCGTGATCCGGCGCATGCTGCCGAGATCCTCCAGACCCACTTGATCGAGGGCCATGGCACGGTCCTCGCTGATCAAGGTGGCACCCGTGAGGATGGCGATGTCCTGGAGCATGGCCTTGCGGCGATCGCCAAAGCCAGGGGCGCGGACGGCGGCCACCTGCAGAACCCCGCGGTTCTTGTTGACCACCAGGGTGGCCAGGGCTTCACCCTCGACTTCCTCCGAGAGGATCACCAGGGGCTTGCCAGCTTTCGACACGGCCTCCAGAACGGGCACGAGGTCGTTGATGGCACTGATCTTGCGGTCGGTGACCAGCAGCAGCGCATCTTCGAATTCGCAGACGCGACGGTCGTTGTCGGTGACGAAGTAGGGGGAGCTGTAGCCCCGATCGAAGGCCATGCCTTCGGTGATTTCCAGTTCGGTGGCGAGGCTCTTGCTCTCCTCGACGGTGATCACGCCATCGACGCTCACCTTCTCCATCGCCTCGCTGACCATCCGGCCGACTTCCTCATCGCCACCGGAGCTGACGGTGGCGACCTGGCCGATGGATTCGCCGGCAACGGGGGTGGAACGCTGCTGGATGCCCGCCACGACTTGAGCGGTGGCCTTCTCCATGCCGCGGCGCAGGCTCACGGGGCTGGCGCCAGCGGCGACGTTGCGTAGACCTTCGCGGGTCATGGCCTGGGCCAGGACGGTGGCGGTGGTGGTGCCATCACCGGCCTGGTCCTTGGTTTTGGTCGCGACCTGCAGCAGGAGCTTGGCGCCGAGGTTCTCGAAGGGGTCTTCCAGTTCGATGTCCCGGGCGATGGTCACGCCGTCGTTGACGACATCGGGAGCCCCGAACTTCTTCTCGAGAACGACGTTGCGGCCCTTGGGTCCGATGGTGACCTTGACCGCATCGGCGAGGGCATTGACGCCGCGCTCGAGATAGGCGCGGGATTCATCGGAGAAGGAGAGCAGCTTGGCCATCGCGGAGGCTGATCGCGCTGTAGTGGCCACAGGCTCCCATGCAGAGGTGGCCCTTGGCTTGTGGGGAAAGCCGAATGGATCGCAGCTCACCCCTATCGCCCGCCCGATCTGCTCGATAGGGTTCGCGCCATGGAGGAGAGCATCAGCGACACCCTGGTCCAGGGCCTGGCCGATCCAACGGCCGGCAGCAACGTGATGGCGTTTCTGATCGTGGCCGGCCTGGGCTTGGGAATGGCCTTGATCTATGTGCCCCTGCGGGTCTTTTTGACCGTGACCGCCCGCAGTCGCCGGCTACGCCTGCTGCAGCGCATCCGACGACTGCGGGAGGAACTCACGCAACCGGTGGAGGGCTAGACCTCAGCGCATCACCATGCCGCCATCCACCTGCAGGACCTGGCCGGTCATGTAGGCAGCGGCGGGATCGGCCGCGAGGAAGCGAACGGCGCTGGCGACCTCGGTGGGTTGCCCCATCCGTCCCAGGGGAATGGCCTTGAGGATCGGCTCCTTGTCGAGCTCCGCGGTCATGTCGCTCTCGATGAAGCCAGGGGCCACAGCGTTCACGGTGACCCCGCGGCTCGCGAATTCCGCAGCGCTGCTGCGGGTCAGGCCAATCACACCAGCTTTGGCGGCGCTGTAGTTGGCCTGGCCGGGGTTGCCCATCAGTCCCACCACCGAGGTGATGTTGATGATCCGGCCGCTTCTGGCCTTCAACATCGCCCGGCTGACGGCTCGGGTGCAGAGGAAGACGCCGCTGAGGTTCAGGTCGATCACGCTCTGCCAATCGGCGCTCTTCATGCGCATCAGCAGGCCGTCACGGGTGATGCCCGCGTTGTTGACCAGCACGTCCAGGCGTCCTTCCTTCTCCAGGACGGCTTTGACCATGGTCTCCACCTGCTCTTCCTCGGCCACGTTGGCCTGGTGGGACCAGGCTTGGCCGCCTGCCGCCTGAATCTCAGCGACCACAGCCTCAGCCGCGGCGGGGGAGCTGGCGTAGTTCACCACCACCGTTGCGCCGGCCTGGGCCAGCTCGCGGGCAATGGAGGCCCCGATGCCTCGGCTGGCTCCGGTCACCAGAGCAACCTGACCGGCCAGGGGGGTGCTGTCCGCCATGGAGAACGCTGAAAAGTCGGACCAGGCTAGGCGGGCATGATTTTGACTTCAGCCAAGGCTGGGCCAAGCAGTTCTCCAAAGCGCTGCAACTGGCGTTTGCTGCCCATGACCACCAGCAACTGACCGGGACCCAGGCGGACATCACCGCCGGGGTTGGCGATGAGTGGCTCCGGCGCTCCGGTGCTGAGTTGGCTGGCCGCGGGGTTTCGGATCGCCAGGACCAGGGCACCACTGCGGCGTCCCAACTGCAGTTCCGAGAGACTGGCGCCGTTGAGGTCGCCGAGATCCTCGGGATGCTCGCTCAGCAGAAATTCGTCCACCTCACACTCGCTGCCGGCCAGCAGGTCCATGAAGGTCACCGCCAGGGGCCTCAGGGCGGTGGCGGCCATGGCACGACCGCCGGCCACATAGGGGCTCACCACCTGGTCAGCTCCGGCTAAACGCAGTTTCCCTTCCGCTTCTTCGCTGTCGGAGCGGGCAATCAGCCGGGCGCTCGGCGCCAATCCCCGGGCGCTGAGGATCACGTAGAGGTTGGCCGCGTTGCTCGGCAGGGCGGCGACCAGTGCTCGGCAGCGGTGGATGCCGGCCTCCTCCAGGGTTTCATCGAGGGTGGCGTCTCCCTGAAGGACCGTCAGGCCTCGCTGCTGTGCTTCCTCAATGCGGTCGCTGTCGTTTTCGACCACCAACAGTTGGACGTTTTCTCCATTCAGTTGATCCGCGATTTCGCGGCCCATCCGGCCGTAGCCGCAGAGGATGACGTGCTGATTCATCGATCGCTGCAGCTGTTGGCGGTAGCGCCGCTGGCGGATGCGGCGAAAGTAGCCGGAGTTGGTTAATTCCAGCAGTTTCTGGATGGTTTGCTGGACCACCACCAGGCCGCCCACCAACAGCAGCGCCGTGACGATGCGGCCGCCGGTGTGGATCAGTTGGGTGTGCTCATCGCTAAACCCCAGGGTGCTGAGGGTGATCAGCACCATCCAGTAGCAATCACCCCAGTCCCAGCCCTCCGCCAGTCGGTAGCCAACGGCGCCGGCATTGACGACCGTGGCCAGGGCCAGGATCGGGCCGGCCCACGGTCGCCGGGCCACTTGCGTGCGAATGGGGCTGAAGAGGCCGCGGCGGCGCGGCAGTGAACGGGGTCGCTGCCGCATCGGTGTCATCCCAAGCCGAGGGCTTTTAAGACCTCAGGGGTGCCCAGCTGCTCAAGGGCTCCGGCCTGACCCACCGCTTGCACGCCCTCCCGTTGTGGCAGGGAGGCGGGGTCCTCGCCGAGGGCCACCAGAGGCATGCCACTGAGCAGGGCCAGTTGGCTGGTGATGGGGTCACTGCTGAGGACCACATCACAGCTGGCCAGTTGCGCGGCCCGCTGCAGCAGATTGGCGCCACCGGCCTGGATGACCCGCAGGTCCGGCAGCTTGCTGCGGATGGCCTCGGGCAGTGCTCGCCAGTGTTCGGCGGGCCAGTCCTGACGGTTCCCTGACGGGGCAAGCAACAGGGCGGGTCCCTGGCCACTGGGCATGGACGCTGCGGCTTGCTCCAGTGCTCCTTTGGGCAAGGACAGGCGGAATTGGCTGGCGTCGAGGGTGACGCCGAGGGGGCGCAGGAAGGCGGCCAGCGCTTGGGCCCCCCAGCCGGCTTCAGGGGTGACGGTTGACGTGGCCGAGAACCCAGCGGCGGCGACGCGATTGGGGATGTGACTCATCGACAGCATCAGATCAACCTGGCGGCCGCTGGCGAGGTTGATGCAGGCCTGAAAGTCGGGCTCGCGCACGTTGCCCAGGAGGTTGGCCCAGTCGGCGAGGCTCGGCCCGTCATCAAAGGCGAAGGGAATCACCTTCTCCACCGCCGGCAGCAGGGACCAGGCGGCTGCGGCGGCGGGGGAGCAGGCCACCTGCACCTGGGCCTTGAGGTCTTGAGCGACCTGCGCTGCGGCCGGAATGGCCTGCAGCTGTGCACTGACACCACCCGGCACCAAAAAGAGGACTCGCATGGTTGCGGGGGTGTGCAGCAGATCGCTGGCTGATTGTATGTAGGTCGGATTACTTAGTCCTCAGGAGCGCGCGATGCATCTGCTGATTGCCTGTGCCGGTAGCGGTCGGCGGATGGGGGCGGAGCGCAACAAGCTGCTCCTGGAGGTCAGCGGCCGGCCTGTGTTGGCCTGGACTCTCGATGCGGCCCTGGCCTCCGAGAGTGTGCGCTGGATCGGTGTGGTCGGCCAGGAGATCGACCGGCCGGACATCGAAGCCCTGCTGAAGGCGGCCAACCCAGGGATCCCGGTCCAGTGGATTCAGGGTGGGGACACCCGCCAGGATTCGGTCTGCAACGGCCTGGCTGCGCTGCCGCCGGAGGCCCAATCGGTTCTGATCCATGACGGAGCCCGTTGCTTGGTCGATCCAGCTCTGATCGATCGCTGTTCCGCGGCTGTTGACGCTGGCGCTGCGGTGATTGCTGCCGCACCGGTCACCGACACGATCAAGCGGGTCGATGGCGACGGCGTGATCCAAGACACCCCGGATCGCTCCGTTCTCTGGGGCGCCCAAACCCCCCAGGGGTTTCCGGTCGAGCAGTTGCGCCAGGCCCATGCCCAGGCGCGCGGGGAGGGTTGGAGTGTCACCGATGACGCCTCCCTGTTTGAACGGCTGGGTTGGCCCGTGCGGGTGATGGAGTCCTCTCCCTCCAACATCAAGATCACCACGCCCTTTGACCTGACGATTGCTGAGGCGGTGCTCTCGGCTCGCTAGAGCAGCAGCAGTTGGCCGCGCTCGCCGTCCAGACGGGCCCTGCGGCCGATGGGAATGGCGGCGTTGCCGCAGCGATGGCCAAAAGGCAGGTCGGCAATCACCGGAATGCCGAGGTCGCCGCAGCGCTCCTGAAGCACCGCCTGCAGACCAAAGGAGCGCTGGGGATCACGGGCGTCATCCTCATCCCCCTCGCAGTCGCTGAAGCTGCCAAAGCCCAGCCCCGCGATCTGCTGGAGGGCCCCACTGAGGCGCCAGTGGGAGAGCATCCGATCGATTCGATAGGGGGCCTCGCCGATGTCTTCGAACAGCAGGATCGCTCCACTCAGGTCGGGGAGGTGAGGCGTCCCCAGCAGGTGCGTCGCCACCGTGAGATTGCCGGCGAGGCAGGGGCCCTCGGCTTGGCCCGGGTTCCAGACCGTCCCATGCAGGGGCGGTAGAGCCTCGCCAAAGAGCAGAGCCCGTAGCCGCTCTTGGCTCCACTCCGGTTCGGCCCCCAGGGTGGTGACCATGGGCCCATGGATGCCCCCGGGTAGGCCAGAGGCCTGTCGCGCCCAGAGCAGGGAGGTGACATCGGAGAAGCCCAGCAGCCAGTGCTCTTTTGCTGCAAGGGGCCGCTCCAGCAGTCGAGCAGAGCCCCAGCCGCCGCGCATGCACGCCACCAATGGCGCATTGGGTTGGAGGTCCTCCAGGCGTTCGGGGTCCGTGCCGGCGTAGTAGCCCCAGTGCCGCTGCAGGTTGCGATGGGGTTCCACCTCCAGTCCCCAGCGCTCAAGGACAACGATTCCCGCTTCCAGGCGGCTGATGGCATCGCCCTGGAGCGCGGAGCTGGCGGCGGCCAGTTGGACGCGATCGCCGGCTTGGAGCGGGCGGGGCCAGGGGCGCGCGTTCATGCCCAGATCCGTCCGATGGCTAGGCCCAGCAGCAGGAGTGCGCCGAGCAGCACCTGGTGTTTGAAGTGGCGGCCATAGGCCGAGCGCGGCAGCTGCGGCTGCCGTAAGGCCAAGGCTTCCTTGAGCTGCCCAAGGACGACCACCAGCCAGATCAGCCAGAACACGGGCTGAACCCCCTGCAGGCCCGAGGCAATCGCCAGCAACACTCCAGCGCTGGCGTAGCAGAGGGCCACGGCCAGGGGGGCCTGCTCCCCAAGGCTCAGCGCGCTGCTGCGCACGCCCACCAGGCGGTCATCCTCCCGGTCGGACATGGCGTAAACCGTGTCAAAGCCAAAGGTCCACAGCAGGGTCGCCAGCCAGAGGCAGAGCAGGGGCCAGCCCCCCTGGAGGCTGCCGCGGGAGGCCGCCCAGGGGATCAGCACAGCAAAGCCCCAGCAGAGGGCCAGGACCGCCTGCGGGTAGGCAAACCAGCGCTTCGCTGAGGGGTAGAGCAGCACCGGGGGCAGGGCGGCGATGGCCAGTTGGAGGCAAAGGGTTCTGTTGGCTTCTGGCAGCCCCCAGAGCACGACGGCAAGAGCAGCGATCAGGCAGAACAGCAGCAGCACAACGGCCCCCGGAACACCGATCTGGCCGCTGGCAAGCGGCCGTTGGCGGGTTCGCTCCACCTGGGGATCAATGCGTCGATCCCAGAGGTCATTGGCGACACAGCCCGCCCCGCTGACGGCCAGGCCGCCGATGACGATGGCCGCCAGCAAAGGGAGGCTGGGGGGCACCTGGCCCTGCAGCAAAAGACTCCAGCCGGCGGGGATCAACAGGATCAGGCGACCGCTGGGCTTGTCCCAGCGCAGTAGACCCAGCCAAGCCCGGAGCAGCGATCCAAGGCCCTTGCTGTCGGCAGCCACGTTCAGCAGGGGAAAAGTGCCCGCACCCTAGGGCTGAGGGGCGGTGCCAAAGTGACTCAGCTCCAGGGATTGGACCGTGAGTGAGCCCCGCAGTGGTGCCCTACGGCCGGTGGCCGGCATCGACATCGGCACCAACTCGATTCACCTCTTGATCGCCAGCGTCGATCCGGAGCTGCGCAGCTTCTCGGTGCTGCTCACTGAAAAATCAACGACCCGCCTGGGGGAGCGCGATCCCGTCAGCGGCGATCTCTCGCCTGAGGCGATTGAGCGGGCCTTCACGACCCTGCGCCACTGCCGTGAGCTGGCGGCCAGCCATGGCGTGGATCCCGGGGACGTCGTCACGGCGGCCACCAGTGCCGTTCGTGAAGCACCCAATGGTCGGGAGTTTCTGCAATCGATCCAAGAGCAGCTGGGTCTGGCGGTTGATCTGGTGAGCGGCCCTGAAGAGGCGCGCTTGATCTATCTGGGTGTCCTCTCTGGGATGTCCTTTGGCGAGAAGCCCCACGTGATCATCGACATCGGTGGTGGTTCCACCGAGTTGGTGCTGGCCGATGCCTCTGACTCCCATGCCCTCACCAGCACCCGGATTGGTGCGGTCAGGCTGCAGCGGGACTTCGTTCAGGACGACCCGATCCCGGCCAAGCGGGTCACCTTCCTGCGGGCCTTCATCCAGGGGGCGCTGGAGCCTGCGGTGCTCAAGGTCCGCCAAGGTTTGAAGCGGCTCGGTGATCAGCCGGTGATGGTCGCCACCAGTGGAACGGCGATGGCGATCGCCGCGATGGCCGCCGCGGATGAGGCGCGTCCGCCCCTGCGCATGCAGGGCTACCGGGTCTCGCGGCAAAAACTCGATCAGATCGTCGAACGCCTCTTGGGGATGACGCCTGCGGAGCGCAAGGCTCACCCGGCCCTGAATGAACGCCGGGCGGAAATCATCGTTCCTGGCGCCCTGATTTTGCAGACGGCGATGGGGATGATCGGGGCGGAGGAGCTGGTGATCAGCGAACGGGCCCTGCGGGAGGGCTTGATTGTTGATTGGATGCTGCGCAACGACTTGATCGTTGATCGCTTCGCCTTTCAAAGCAGCATTCGTCAACGCACGGTGCTGCATCAGGCCCAGCGTTATGGGGTGGATGTGCCCCGCTCTGAGCGGGTCGCTGCGCTAGCCATTCGTCTCTACGACCAAAGCCACGGCCTGCTGCATCAAGACGATGGCCAGGGGCGTCAGTTGCTGTGGGCCGCGGCGATGCTGCACAGCTGCGGCCAGCACATCAATGTCGGTGCGTATCACAAACACACCTGGTATCTGATTCGCCACGGTGACCTCCTGGGCTATTCCGAGAGCGAGCAGCTCATGGTGGCGGCGATTGCCCGTTACCACCGCCGCTCCCTGCCGAAAAAACGCCATGAGTCCTGGCAACTCATAGAAGGCCGGGAGCAACGCCGCACGGTTTCAGCGATGGCCTTGCTGCTGCGTCTGGCGGTGGCGATGGATCGCCGTCCCCAGAAGGTGATTGCCGATTGTGTTCTGCAGGCCAACGCCGAGAACGGCATTGCGATCCAGTTGTTGCCGCTGACGGCTGAGGTGGATCTCAACCTGGAGCGCTGGAGTCTGCGGTCCTGCGAGAGCTATGTCGAAGAAGCGCTCGGCATGACCTTGCGGGTGAGTTAGCTCCAACACTGCAGCGCCCCACAACAAAAAGCCCCCTCGTGAGAGGGGGCTTCTGGTTCAACCGAGATTGAACCGTTTGGTTTGAGGATCAACCTCAGCCGATGGCAGGTGCGGTCAGAGCCACGGGGGT
>VMBT01000561.1_pt1 | contig 23182 bp, 20 predicted proteins | sample 4404301 | NCBI WGS metagenome assembly VMBT01 (sample SAMN12238535, study PRJNA552566) | marine metagenome | isolation source: Coastal seawater | place: USA: coastal Georgia, Sapelo Island | collected 2008-08/2009-08
CTTCTCTTGGTTTGCCCCCAACGTTCTTCAAAACCCGGGGGCGGCTCATAGCCAGGCGTAGTCCAATTATTCGCTCCTGAACTGCCTGTTGAAGAGGTCGCATTTTCCTCTGGATCTGGCTCTGGTTCACTTTGGGCAGCTGCATCTCTGAGATCCATATTATGCTTTGCAGCCAATCGCTTTGCCGCCGCAAGCGCGGCTTCACGCTCGCCTTCAAACGGGCTCTCAGCTGCAAGCTTCAAAAGGTTGTGAAACCTTTTGCGCTCAGATTTGTCAAAACCGTTCGAGATCGGACTACTCCCAACTTCTCTTAGGAACCTTATGAGGCATAATTCACTTTAACGCGGCACCTCAATAATTCGATGCTTACTACAACCCCAAAATTTTCTACACCATTAGGGTACAGGATGGATAGCGCCATTAAATCTGAGGTCAAGTTAAAGACAGAAACCAAAACCATATTTCAGAAGCATGTCTCCTTCTTAACAACCTCATCTTCCGACATCTTGGAACTAGATATTTTGGGTACTTCTACTTTTGGTTTATGCAAATTTCTTAGAATGATGCGACTAGAAGCCAATAATTTTGGGAAAATTTCAAGATCACTGTTACACGTTACAACCTGTGATTGACCGCCCAGGATAGCTTTTCTATTTTGCTGCGTCGCAAAAAGAGAACTCCATTCAAATGTCAGCGCCTATATCATTCCAAGAATTAATCCTACGCCTTTCTAATTTTTGGTCCAAACAAGGCTGCGCCGTGTTGCAGCCTTATGACATGAGTGTTGGTGCTGGAACATTCCATCCGGCCACAACACTTCGTGCCCTGGGTCCTGAGCCATGGCAAGCTGCATATGTTCAGCCATCAAGGAGGCCAACGGATGGTAGATATGGTGAAAATCCCAACAGGCTTCAGCACTATTATCAATATCAAGTAATACTTAAGCCAAACCCTCCAGACATTTTAGATAAGTATTTTCAGTCTCTCGAAGCGATTGGAATTGATACACGTGCTCATGATATCCGTCTCGTAGAAGATGATTGGGAAAGTCCTACCCTTGGAGCTTGGGGACTTGGATGGGAAGTCTGGTGTGATGGAATGGAGGTAACTCAATTTACCTACTTCCAGCAGGTAGGTGGTTATGACTGCTCTCCAGTATCAGGAGAAATCACATATGGCTTAGAACGACTGGCTATGTACGTTCAGGGCGTCGACAATGTGTACAATCTTGATTTCAATGGCGCAGGGTTGACGTATGGGGATGTCTTCCATCAAGCAGAACGGGAATTCTCAGCCTACAATTTTGAACATGCAGATACAGAAACCTTATTTCGTCACTTCACCGACGCCGAAAATGAATGTCAAAAATTAGCGCATGCCGGACTAGCCCTCCCCGCCTACGATCAATGCATTCAAGCCAGTCACACGTTTAATCTCTTAGACGCTCGTGGGGTGATAAGCGTCACCGAAAGAGCTGCTTATATTGCCCGTGTTCGGGCTCTGGCGCGGGCATCTGCAACGGTCTGGTTAAAATCCCGCGGCCATCTTGACGAAAAGATGGGAGTCTGAGCCATGGCGGAGCTTTTAATTGAAATTCTATCAGAAGAAATCCCTGCCCGTATGCAAACTCGGGCTGGAGAAGACTTTTCACGCATTTTGTCAGAAAAGCTGTCAGAGGCTGCCCTAGCGGCTCATTCAATTCGCTTTTTCACAACACCTAGACGGATCTCTGTTGTGCTGAAAGGCATACCATTTGCGCAACCAACCCGAGAGGATGTCCGAAAAGGTCCACGGGTAGGCGCGCCGGAAAAAGCACTAGAGGGCTTCCTGAATGCAAACAATTTATCCTCGGTTGAGGAATGTGAAATCCGGGAAGTCAAAGGCACCGACTTCTATTTCGTGGTTCGCACTATTGAAGGCCTACCAGCGCAGAGCGTTCTTCCGCAACTTATTGCAGAAGCCATCCATGCAATCCCATGGCCAAAATCAATGCGTTGGGGCGATAGCGAACGTCGGTACGTTCGGCCCTTAGAGCAGGTTGCTGCAGTTTTTGATGGTGCTTTGCTCGATGGTTCTGTCGATTTCGGGGGATCCATGGGCTTAAAGCCTTTTGTGTCATTCACCCGCGGCCATCGATTTATGGATGAGGACGACATCATTCCGCTGTCAGACTTCACTTCATATGAGCAAAATCTTTTGCAATCCCACGTAATCTTAGATCCTGCGGCTAGAAAATTAAAAATCGAGCAAGGATTGAATACAGTTGCAAAAACTCATGGCCTAAAAGTCAAATCAGACCCAGGACTACTCGCCGAAGTTAATGGTCTCGTTGAATGGCCTGTAGTATTGTCAGGCTCTATTGACGAAGAATTTATGTCGGTACCCGCAGAAGTACTCACCACTTCAATGAGATCACACCAAAAGTATTTTGCTCTTGAAACTGCGGAGGGAAACCTCGCTCCAAAATTTGCAGTGGTAGCCAATATTGAGAGTAACGATGGTGGCAAACAAATTATTGCAGGAAATGAGAGAGTGTTACGCGCAAGGCTAGCAGATGCGCGTTTTTTCTGGGACCAAGACCGCAAAGTTACGCTAGCAAGCCGCTTAGATGGGCTCGATAAAGTAATATTCCACGCACAACTCGGCACTCTTGCAGATCGTGTGAAACGAATACGTGTCCTGAGCCAGTTATTAGCACCGGCTATTCAAGGCGCAGACCTAGAACTAGTTGATCAGGCCGCCATGCTTTCAAAAGCTGATTTAATTTCTGGGATGGTCGGAGAATTTCCAGAACTTCAAGGTGTAATGGGACGATATTATGCAAATGAAGAGGGAATAAATTCTCAAGTTGCCGATGCCATAAGGGATCATTATGCCCCGCAGGGCCCCAGCGACCTCTGTCCTACAGCTCCAGTATCGGTAGCTGTCGCTCTTGCTGATAAGATTGATACCCTTGTTGGCTTCTTTGCAATTGATGAAAAGCCTACAGGAAGTCGAGACCCTTATGCTCTTAGGCGCGCCGCGCTTGGCGTCATCCGATTGGTAATCGATAATCGCATTCATCTTCCTCTTCGAGACTTAATTCGTACTGCTTATCAAACCTACGTTAAACTTCCATCAGGGTGCATCTCCGCTGATGACACAGCAGAGTCGCTTTTACAGTTTTTGGTAGATCGACTTAATAATCATCTCCGTGCTGAAGGTATCAAGCACGATCATATAGCTGCGGTGTTTGCTATTGGTGAGGAGGATGACATTCTTCGTCTAGTTGAAAGAACTGCTGCCCTAGGTCAATTTCTCGCGAGCGAAGACGGAGAAAATTTACTAATTGCTTTCACTCGAGCAGCAAATATTTCGTCTATCGAAGCTAGAAAGGATAACGTGAATTATGACGGAACAGTAGATTCGTCTTTATTTACGCAAGATGAAGAGACCAAACTTTTCGATATATTACTTTCGACAAAGCCTCGCGTCGAAGAACATCTCGATCGAGGGCATTTCCAAGAAACTATGGGAGAGCTTGCAAAGCTAAGAAGTCCAGTCGATGCGTTTTTTGAAAAAGTAACTGTGAATTCTGAGGATCCTAAAACCCGTTCTAATCGACTAAATCTCTTATCAAACATTGTTAATACAATGAGTTTAGTTGCGGATTTTGGAAAAATCCAAGGCTAAAGCTATGAGCCAATTAATATTTAGCTTCGGCAACGGCAGGGCCGATGGTGGCCTTGAGATGAAGGAAGTTCTTGGTAGCAAAGGTGCAAATCTTGCTGAAATGACCAAGCTTGGTGTACCCGTGCCTGCCGGGTTCACAATTTCAGCAGAAGTTTGCCAGGACTTCATCAGAAATGGCCATGAGCGCCTAAGCTCTCTGCAAAATTCGATTAAGAATGCGTTAAAACAAATTGAAAAGGAAACTCAGCAGAATTTTGGCGGTGCAGAAAACCCGCTATTACTATCAGTCAGGTCAGGATCTAAAGCCTCTATGCCTGGAGTAATGAGCACCATCCTTAATTTGGGCCTCAATACTAAAACCACACAAGGTCTTGCAGCTGCAACTGGATCTGAAAAATTTGCTTGGGATAGCTACCGCCGCTTCATTCAAACGTACAGCTGTGTCGTATTTGGAATGGAAGCTAACTGTTTTGAAGAAATTATTGATTGTTACAAGAAGGACCACAACCTTTTACTGAACGAGGAACTAACCTCTAAAGACTGGGCGTTGATTGTATCCGCTTTTAAAGAATTAGTAGCAGAGAGGTTAAATTTTCCTTTTCCTGAAGATCCTGAGACCCAGCTTTTGGGTGCTATAACGGCAATTTTTAAAAGTTGGGAAAATCCTACCGCCACCTCGTATCGCCAACTTCACGCTATTCCCGAGACACTCGGAACAGCAGTGTCTATCCAAGCAATGGTTTTCGGAAATATAGATAACACCTCAGCATCAGGAGTAATGTTTACCCGAAATCCGCTAACCGGCGAAAAGGCCCTTCATGGAGAGTTTCTAATCCAAGCTCAAGGTGAAGATATCGTAGCGGGTATCAAAACCCCCAGAGCTTTAACTGCCAAAGATCGGCTCATAAGAAATTCACGTCTAGCAAGTATGGAAGAGGCCTTTCCTGAAGCATTTCAGGAACTTTCTAAAATCCAGGCATGTTTAGAAAATCATTTCAGAGACATGCAGGATATTGAGTTTACGATCGAGCAAGGCCGGCTATGGATCCTGCAGACAAGACCGGGTGAACGGTCGCCAGAGGCTAAAATTCGGATAGCCGTTGATATGGCAAATGAAGGCCTGATAACGACACAAGAGGCAGTTATTCGCGCTAATCCAAATGATTTAACTACGCTTCTACACCCTATTATCGATCCCGAAGCAGAGCGAGCTCAAATCGCAAGCGGGCTTCCAGCATCTCCTGGTGCCGTTACCGGATGTATCTCTTTTGACACAGAGGAGGCAGTAGCGCTTGCCGAAACCGGAGAGAACGTGATTCTTGTGCGAAAGGAAACAAGCACCGAAGATATCCGAGGGATACACGCAGCGCGCGGCGTATTAACAACCAGAGGCGGTGTTACATCTCATGCAGCCATCATTGCCAGGGGATTAGGACGCCCCTGCGTGACAGGAGCTGTTGAAGTTTCCATAGATTTTGAAAAGAAATTACTTATTGCGGGGCCACACAAAATTATGGCCGGAGAGTCGATAACAATCGACGGAGGTGACGGGCAAATTTATCTTGGCGCCGTTCCAATCGTTGACCCTAGCATATCCAGCCATCTTGCTAGCCTAAAAGCTTGGGCCGAGGCTTTGCATTAATTTTACACGCGAAAATTACCAAGCTTTTTAAATCAATCGTAGCTTTCTGTAGAGCCAAAGCTGAAACGCAGTTGTGATCGCTAGTAAAATACACACGGCCCAAAAGGCCCAGGAAGTATTTTCGCCTGGAATCCCTCCCACATTGATCCCAAGCAAACCCGTTAATAGCCCAAGCGGTAGGAAAATTGCCGCCACAACCGATAGAATTAGCATGCTACGGTTCATGGCTTCGCCGCGCGCTTCCACCACTTGATCTTGAACAACGCCTGCGCGATCGCGGATAGCATCAAGCTCTTCAGATAGCCTGGTAATACGGTCAGTAGCTTCTAGTAATCTCGTGCGCCCTCTTTCTGAGAGCCATTCGAGATCTTCTATGGCTAAAGTTGATAATGCATCTCTTTGAGGAAACATAAAGCGGCGAAGAACAATAGCTGCGCGCCTCAAATCAGCTAACTCTGCCCGGAATTCACGCCCGGGAATATCTGATAAAATATCTTCTTCCATTCTATCAACGGTTTCATTTAGCGTTGCTACTATTGGCTCAGCTCGATCTGCCAATCGAAGCGCCAACTTTGCAATCAAATCATCTGGGCTCAACGGGCCCTGGCCACGCTCAATACCTTCAACAATATCTGCAACCGCACGAAGTCGTCTTTTCCAAACGCTAATTACTCGGTCTGATTCCACCCATATTCGGATGGAAATCATATCTTCTGGATCGGCACCATCGTTTAAGTTAACACCGCGGAGGTTGATGAATACTCCATTGCCATTCTCCGTTTTATGCACGGTACATCTAGGCCTTGTGTCTGGAGCTAATAACGCTTCAACAATATCTGAATGGAGTCCAGATTTATTTCTAAGCCAAGCCACTCCGCTCTCATCATCCCATTGAATGTGACACCAGAGAAAACCCTCAGTCGGAGTTGCTCCTAAAATAACATCTTGACCACCACCATTTCCGTCTAATGTTTTGGCAAAAGTTTGAGCCGCGTGCCCCAAAGATGACATGGAAAGTTTCTCCCAAATACGAATCCCGCAAAACACTTTTAGTAATTTAAAAGGATTTGACCTGTTTTATGAGCACGGGCCAAACTGTTTTTGTGAAGGGAAGGAAAATGCCAAAAAAACTAACAGAAGAACAAATTTCTCAGTATCATTCCGAAGGTTTTTGTTTCCCAGTATCAGTACTAAATCGCTTAGAGTGCAGAGATTTTCGCGCTGATCTAGAGCGATACGAAAAAGCTATCGGGCATCCGTTAGATTTCCCAGAAAAATCCAAGCCACACATGTTGTTTAGTTGGGCCGATGCAATCGCTCACCATCCTGCTGTGTTAGATGCTGTTGAAGACCTACTTGGACCTGACATTCTACTTTATCACATCACGCTTTGGACCAAGGAAGCCGGCGCCCCCTCTTATGTTTTGTGGCATCAAGATGGTGCCTATTTCTTCCTGGATCCAGCTGAACAAGTTACAGCTTGGGTCGCTCTCTCAGATGCGCCTGAAGTGTCCGGTTGTATGCATGTGATCCCAGGCTCTCACAAAGGTCCTTGGCTCCCACACTTCGATGACCTGGGGCCAAACAATATGATCAAGAGGGGACAGGGAATAAACGGCTTTGGCGACACAGATGGTGTGCCCATGCCTCTCAAAGCCGGGGAGATGTCTTTACACCATACTAAGCTTGTGCATTCTAGCCGCGAAAATAATTACCACGACCGGCGAATTGGGGTCGGACTTTCCTTTATTCCTGCTCGAGTTCGTCCAATACATGAGCCAAAACCTACCGCCCTTCTTGTTCGGGGCAAGCTTCATCACGACGGTTTTATAATGGAACAGCGATTGAAAAGTCCTGAAACAGATGAGGCAAGGGAATTGCATGCAGAGGCCGTTCAGCGTTTCAGGGCCAGGCAGGATTTTGGTTCCACTATTTCCAATCAGTCAGAGAGCTAATTAAAACCCATGGCAGGCAAACCTGTTATCCATCTTGCTCAGTTTTTAACTCATAGTCCGAGTTATCACTCTCTTGGGATGTGGCGACATCCAAAAACTGACTACCAGAGCACTCCCTGGAATCGCCCTCAATTGTATGAGCACATCGCGCGCACATGTGAACGCGGTCTCTTCGACATGATATTTTTTGCGGACCTGAACTACATCGCCGATACCTATACGGGGTCTCTTGACCCAGCATTACGATATGCGACTCAGGCCCCGGAGCACGATCCAATACCGCTTGTCTCCTGGCTAGGAGCTGTGACGGAACGTATTGGCATTGCCGCAACATTTTCTACTTCTAATCAGCATCCATTCTTCGCTGCTCGCCTTTGGGCAACCTTAGACCACATGACGAATGGAAGAGCTGGCTGGAATGTCGTCACGTCAATTAATCGAAACCAGCAAGCTAATTATGGTGTAGATCGTGCTCCAACCGACCAACGGTATGATCAGGCACACGAATTTATGGAAGTTTGCCGCAAACTTTGGGAGAGTTGGGATGAAGACGCGATTGTAATGGATAAGGCAAATGCCATTTTTGCCAATCCGTCGAAGGTGCATCGCATCGAACATGAGGGTAGATTTTTTAAAAGCCGAGGACCGCTCAACGTTGTCAGATCTCCACAAAACGGGCCAGCAATCCTGCAAGCGGGAACCTCACCAAAGGGCCAAGATTTCGCAGCAAAATACGCCGATGCCATTTTTGCCATTCAACCTAGACGTGAAAATGCAAAAGAATACCGGGACGCAATAAGAAGCCGATCGGAAACATTTCTTCGTAATCCAAATCACTGTGCCGTTTTGTTTGGTGCACAACCAATTATCGGTCAAAGCCGCGCACATGCAGAAGAGCTCCAAGAACAACATAATGAACTGGTACCGCTAGAAGCAGGCCTAACAATTCTCTCTGCTCATCTAGATTTTGACCTATCAGGTATACCGTTAGAAGCAAAGATGGCTGAAAGAGAAGAACCTGAACTTCACCGAATGCGCACTCGATTTTTAAATCCTGATGGCTCGTCAATGACTTTGGCTGAAGTAGCTGCTCGACACGGACAATCCGTTGGCCTCCCACAATTTGTTGGAACAGCTGAAAGCGTTGCTGAGCAGATGATAGACTTCTTCGACTATGTCGGCGGCGATGGTTTTATGTTGACAGCCATACACACTCCCGGCGCTATTGAGCAATTCGTGGATGAGGTTGTGCCTATTTTTCAAAGAGCCGGTCGTTTCAGAAAATCTTACGAAGGCAAGACGCAAAGAGACCTCCTAAGACAAACAATTTAAGTGCTTGAACGAGTAATTCTGTGACAGGAAAGCCGTTAACTCAGGTATTAGATTGGATTGCTCACAACTAAGATTTTATTCGCCTTGATCCTGCCACGCTACGCGCCTAGTTTCCGCATTCAAAATTATTCAAGAGGATCGAAGATATGACGGATGTGGGCGGTATCACTGCCGAGCAACTCAGAAGCTATATCGAGCGAATTGAGCGCTTAGAAGAGGAAAAAGCAGCTATCGCTGCAGACGTTCGCGAAGTCTATGCTGAGGCAAAATCAAACGGATTTGATGTAAAAATAATGCGCCAAGTTTTGAGGCTGCGGAAGCTCGACCATGATGACCGGTCTGAGCAAGAAGCCCTTTTGGACTTGTATAAGCGTGCTTTAGGCATGGCAGAGAGCATCTAATTTTTATAGATGGCGATATACAAAATTCCTTTTCAAAAAACAAAAATGGATCTGCTATAAGCATACCAAATAGTTTAATTCAAAATTAACCATGGCTCCCACAAAAACTAAGAGAGTAGTTCGCAAACCTACAAAAGATAAAAAGCGAACTACTCCTAAAGATAAGCAAAAACCGCCAGAAAAACGTGCGTGGTACAAGAGCCTCTTGCGTGCAGTGGCGCTGATTGTGATTTGGGCAACAATTTTCTGTACCGCGACTGCAGCTTATTTTTATGTAACGCTTCCCCCATTAGACCAAGCCACTCAACTAAAACGTGGCCCTACCGCCACTCTCTTAGATCGTGACGGCGCATTCTTTGCGTCATATGGAGAATTGCGCGGCGATATGGTCACCGTTGCGGACCTACCCTCCCACCTACCGCACGCTATTGTTGCCATCGAGGACCGGCGATTTTACGAGCATATTGGCATAGACTTCAGAGGCATAGCGCGTGCCATTGTTGTGAACATCACCAAAGGAAGCTTTCGCCAAGGTGCAAGCACTATTACACAACAGCTTGCCCGCAACTTACTTCTTACACATGAGAGGAGTTTGGGGCGAAAGGCTCGCGAAGCCCTTTTAGCTCTAGAATTGGAGCGCAGATTTAAAAAAGATGAAATTCTCTCCATTTATTTGAACAGAGTCTATTTTGGGGGGGGGGCATATGGTGTTGATGCTGCCGCAAGGAGATTTTTTGGTAAATCAGCTACGAAGCTTAACCTTTGGGAATCTGCTCTTCTTGCAGGATCCTTGAAAGCACCATCGCGCTTAGCGCCTGATCGAAATCCAGAGGGCGCAGCTGCCAGGGCTCGGCTCGTGATAAAAGCGATGACTGACTTAGGCTATATCCCAAAAATTGCAGAAAATCAGACTCTCGCACTATTAGCTTCTGCCGCTACTGCAAAACAATCACCAGTGTCCGGAAATACCAGGTATTTTTCCGATTGGGCGCTTGATCAAGCAGAGGGATTCTTGGGGGGCCTAAGTCGAGATGTACTTGTAGAAACGACCCTCGATCCCAGATTGCAAAGACTTGCCGAACAAGCCATCTCGAATGGCTTAAATAGTAAGCCGAAAAATGTTTCATCAAGTAATTGGCCATCCCAAGCCGCGTTGATCGCAATTACTCGTGATGGCGCGGTTCGAGCAATGGTAGGAGGAAGAAATTACTCGGAAAGTCAATTCAACCGTGCTGTACAAGCTGAAAGGCAGATGGGATCTATATTCAAGCCCTTTGTGTACATCGCAGCAATAGAAGCGGGAATGGAACCTGATGATTATGTGCTTGATGCACCAATTCAGATCGGTAACTGGCAACCCCGAGCCTACAACAATAAATACTATGGAAAAGTAACTTTACGGGAAGCAATAGCACGATCATTAAATGCACCAGCAGTGAGAATAGCTGAGCAAATAGGACGTGAAAAAGCAATTACTGTAGCTAGAAGATTAGGTATAGGCAGCACACTTATGCCAACTCCTAGTGTAACACTAGGGGCAGGAACAACCTCTTTGCTCGAGATAACCGGTGCATTTACTGCCCTAGCGTCTGGCGGCAAATTTGTCCCCCCTTACGGAGTAAAGGAAATACGAAGTAGGTCTGGAATATCTCTATTTACGCCATCTACTGAACCCACGCAGGTAATGCAGCCTGAAGTTGTTCAGCGAATTAATAATATGATGAGTGCAGTTGTATCTTGGGGTTCTGGAAAGGCTGCAAAAATTGATCGCGATGCAGCTGGCAAGACTGGTACCAGTCAAAGAAATAGAGATGCTTGGTTCATTGGTTACACATCAGATATTGCCGTTGGGGTGTGGGTTGGCCACGATGCTGATCGACCAGTTCCTGGTCTAACTGGTGGCGGTTTACCTGCTCGTATTTGGCAAGAGTTCATGATGAACAGCCGCTCACTGTTCTCACGCAAATCTCTACCTGGGGTTTCAGGATATGTTGCAAGGTCTGAGGAGAATATAGCTGAACGAGCTTTATCTCGAATTTCAACCTGGGTGACACCAAAATCAAAGGTTATTTATGAATATCCTAATGAAAAAAGCTCCAATTGATTTAAGGTAATAGAATTCATTATTGTTAACAGATCTGCGTATTCCCCAATAAAATAAGAGACAGCAATGCCATCAGCGACTAACCGTCTTAATCCCCTCCAGCAGAAGACTTTAACCCTTCTTCAAGAAGTGGCCCGTCATCCAATATTTTCTGAACCAGAGGACGGCACAGGGTCGATTGCTATCAGAATGTTACCTGAACCTCACGGTAACCATTTTCATATTGGGTCTCGTGTTGTGATGTCCAAAGACGCATCAGGACTAAGAAATCAAGCTGTGTTGCGAGTTTTGGAGCGCAAAGGGATGATCGAAGTAAGACCTGGGGGTACTTTGGTACTCACGCCAGTTGGCAGAGCGACAGAAACTGGACTTCGTGATAAAATTCTCCACGGCAGCGACCACTAAAGGCTATATAAGGTCAAAGTACACTCTCAAGGCAATCCAAAACTCTCTTGAGACCACAACCAAATAAACTACTTTAACATCTAACTAACTGAAAAATTTTTGGAGTCATTTTCGATGCAAGATACTAGCACAGATGTCGTCGTAGTTGGCGCAGGTAACGCCGCGATGTGTGCCGCTCTATCCGCCAGGGAGTCAGGCGCTAACGTTATAGTGCTAGAGTGGGCTGATCCTGAAAATCGGGGCGGCAATTCAGCATACACCGCCGGCAATATCCGCACTGTATATAACGGAAAAGAAGATATTGTAGCGCTTTGCCCAGACCTATCTGAAGAAGAAATCAGTATAAGTGACTTTGGCACTTATACTGAAGATAAGTTCTATGATGATATGGGGCGTTTAACTGAATATCGTACTGACCCCGATATGTGCGAGGCCCTGGTAACAAAGTCGCTTGACACAATGCATTGGATGCGGACCAAAGGCGTACGCTTCCTGCCAATCTATGGAAAGCAGGCTTACAAAATTGATGGTCGTTTTGTTTTCTGGGGCGGACTGACTGTTTCTGCTTGGGGTGGTGGCCCTGGCCTGGTTGATGCATTGCATGAACAGGCGGAAAAAGAAGGCATCGAAGTGCGCTATCACGCCCGAGGTTTTGAATTAATTGCAGACGACGACGGCGTTCACGGAATTAAAGTTAAGCAAAACGGAAAGACTTATACGATAGCCTGCAAATCAGTAGTGCTAGCATGTGGCGGTTTTGAGTCAAATGCAGAATGGCGTACTCGATATCTTGGGCCAGGTTGGGATCTCGCGAAGGTTCGTGGCACGCGCTACAACATGGGCGATGGAATTAAAATGGCCATGGATATAGGTGCGAGACCTCATGGAAATTGGTCTGGATGCCACGCCGTGGGTTGGGATTACAACGCACCAGAATTTGGTGACATCCATGTTGGCGACAACTTCCAAAAACATTCATATCCATGGGGCTTGATGATTAATGCCGAAGGCAAACGATTTGTGGATGAAGGCTACGACTTCAGAAACTACACCTATGCCAGCTACGGGCGGAAGGTTTTAGAACAGCCCAATCAAATGGCTTGGCAGGTATTTGATAACAAAATCATCCCAATGCTTCGTGATGAGTATCGGATCCGTCAAGTAACTAAGGTCCGCGCTAATACTCTAGAAGAGTTAGCTGAAAAGCTAGATGGGGTGAACAAAGAAGGCTTCTTAAGAGAAATCAAAGCTTATAATGAAGCAGTTAGAACCGATATTAAATTTGATCCAAACGTTAAAGATGGCCGCCGGACGGAAGGGTTACCAATAGATAAAACTAACTGGGCAAATACGTTAGATGAGGCCCCTTTTGAGGCATACCAGACCACTTGTGGTCTGACATTCACTTTTGGTGGCCTAAAAATTAATCCTGAGACTGGTGCTGTGCTTGATGCCTCTGATGAACCAATTTCTGGTTTGTATGCAGCAGGTGAACTAACCGGTGGGTTATTTTACATGAACTATCCAGGTGGAACTGGCCTGATGGCTGGTGCAGTGTTTGGAAAAATTTCCGGCGCGTCAGCTGGAAAACAGGCAATGTCGAACCAGTAAGGCTATTCGATAATGGCGGATATCTGTGTGCTCGGGGCTGGTGCTTGGGGATCCGCTCTAGCCATCGCGCAGGCCGCTAATAAAACTGAAGTCCTGCTCTGGGCGAGGCGCCCGGAGCAGGCTGCAAAAATAGCGGAGACACGAACAGCTTCCCCGTATCTTACCTCGGATTTAACGCTCCCCAAAAATGTGCGGGTTACGGCTGACCTGTCTGAGACTAAATTTGCGAAATTCCTTATCGTAGTCACGCCTGCACAGGTAACACGCGAAATTCTTAGATCTCTCGCGCCAACTGGGAATATTATTCTTTGTTGCAAAGGCATCGAACGAACCACAGGGCTTTTGATGCCCCAAATGGCTAAAGAAATTCTACCTGAAGCAAACATCTTTGTTTTGAGTGGGCCAAATTTTGCCGTCGAAGTCGCGAGCGGCTTACCCGCCGCAGCAACGCTTGCCGCAGAACATCTCGCAAACGCAGTTCACCTGGCGCAGGAACTTGCAACACCATCCCTTCGGCTATATCCGTCTGCAGACCTTAAAGGAGTGGCTCTTGGTGGAGCCTTAAAAAATGTTATCGCTATCGCAGCCGGTGCTGTCGATGGCGCAGGGCTCGGTGAAAACGCACGTGCAACGATCACTACCCGAGGGCTGGCAGAAATTGCACGAATAGCATCAGCCATGGGCGCAGAGCGCGAAACGCTCATGGGGCTCGCAGGCCTGGGAGATCTTATGCTTACCTGTTCAAGTTATAGATCTCGAAATTATTCTCTGGGAGTAGAACTGGGCAAAGGCCGAACCCTTAATAATATCTTATCAGAACGTAGCGGCGTTTCTGAGGGAGTGGAAACAGCTCAGGCCGGTTTAGCTTTAGCCGCACAGCATGGGGTTGAAGCTCCAATAATCTCTGCAGTTAGTCATGTGTTGAGTGGTCAGCTTAGTCTTCAGAAAGCTGTAGCTAGTTTAATGTCGCGACCTTCACCCACCACAGAGTTGGGGTAATCTACTTCCAACCCACCTCATTAAATATCACTTGCGCTTCAGGTATATTTCTCGCCACTTTCGACAGGTCTATGTCGTCAGGCTTAAAAAAGCCTAGCGCTGCCACTGATGGACTTACTGAAACGCCCGGTACGGCTGGATATTCATCATTACCCGCAGAGAAATGTTCTTGAGCCTTATCACCTGTAAGATATTCTAGAAACTTCACAGCATTAGCTTTATTTGGGGCATGAGCAGCGACGCCTCCACCTGACAAGTTCATATGGGCGCCTTCAGTAGCCTGTGATGGAAATACCCAACTAATATCTGACTGCCCCTTTCCAGATAGACCTTTTACTGAGATGCGAAGCGATCGGGCAAAGTAGTAAGTATTGGAAAGGGAGATATCACATTCTCCTGAAATTAATGCTCGTAATTGGTCTGTATCACCACCCTGAGGTGCACGAGCAAAGTTTTTTACAACGCCTGCAGCCCACTCCTTAGCTATTTTCTTTCCATGATTTTGAATGATGGCTGCCAGTAAGGTCTGAGTATAAGAGTTAGTAGATGAGCGACTGCATACCTGACCTTTGTATTGATTATCTGCGAGCGCTAAATATGTCCGGGGTGGATTGCTAACATCCTTCTTGTCATAGAAAATTATTCGTGCACGCATAGAAAAGCCAAACCAATAATTTTCGTTATCTTGAAGGTATCCTGGAATACGAGTTTCAAGAACCTGACTATTTATCTGCTGAAGAACCCCAGCATCCTTTGCTCTTTGAAGCCTAGAGGTATCTACTGCCAACAAAATATCAGCGGGAGAATTGCGGCCCTCTGCCCGCATTCTGGCAATCAGTTCATCTGCATTACCTTCAATACGATTTATTCGGATACCTGTCTGATTTTCAAAATCTGTGAACAGCCTATCGTCTGTCTCATAATGCCTAGAGGAGTAAAGATTTAATTCCTCCGCAGCGACAGCTGCATGAAAGCCACTTGCAACCACGACAAGAATGACAGCAATTCGGGCAACAAGCGGGTAACCCACCGGCATATTTTTCTCCAAACCTGAAAGGCAGCTCTTCCAATATTTACAAATGATAACTATTCTCATTCGCATTGTATATAGGAGTTAATGGCCTCTTTAGACATAAATTAGATGAAACATAGGCCAAATTTTTTGAATATGATGGACTGCTACTATTTCTAAGTTGATTAAATTTTTTATCTATCAACACAAAGTTTGGAGACTTATCCATATGGCCAATTCGGCCACACATAAATCAACACAGCATTATACTCCGCGAGCGAGCATGGATTGGCGCGCGTGGATTAAGGGACTGGCTACTTTTATTAGCATTGCTTGCTGCCTTCCAATGCTAATGGTCGTGTTTGCAGCATTTTCTGCGGAAACGACAACCCTCAATCACTTAGTAAGCTCCGTCCTCACAGAGTATATAATTTCGACTATTCAACTTTCTGTCCTAGTAGCAGCTGGAGCTTTCTTCATTGGTGTTGGTGCAGCTTGGCTGGTAACTGCATATGACTTTCCAGGGCGTAGATTTTTTCAATTAGCCTTAGTACTCCCACTTGCATTTCCTGCTTACATTCTCGCTTATGCTTATACTCACGTGTTCGATCACCCTGGTGTAGTTCAAGCATTCTTGAGAGATACCTTTGCTCTGGGTCCAAAGGAGTATTGGTTCCCTGAAATCAGGTCCTTAGGTGGTGCTGCCCTGATGCTAACGCTTGTACTTTATCCATACGTTTACCTTCTAGCTCGGGCTGCTTTCATCCAACAAGGTTTGAGGGGGTTTGAAACTGCCCGCACCCTCGGCAAGGGGCCAATTTCTGCATTTTTAGCTGTTACGTTGCCCATGACCCGTCCAGCAATCGCAGGAGGCGTCCTTTTAGTAGTAATGGAAACCATAGCTGACTTTGGAACGGTCTCATATTTTGGAGTTCAGACCTTCGCAACTGGAATTTATACAAGTTGGTTTTCAATGGATGATAGAGCGGGAGCGGCACAGCTTGCGTTAGGACTTCTTTGCTTCTCTTTACTACTCATCTTTCTTGAGCGGATTACAAGATCAAACGAGGCTGCATATAACAGACTAGGGCTCTCTAACGTTCCCCCTTCTTCGAGGTTACGCGGCAAAAAGGCTTTTGTGGCATGGTGCTTATGTTTTGTGCCATTTATTTTCGGGTTTGCAGGGCCATCGATCACCCTTCTGATAATGGCAGTAACGTCATTTCAAGATTCTATTCAATCCCGCTATCTCGACTTTATAGTGAATTCAGTAACTCTGGCAGCGATCGCGAGCACTATCACAGTGCTAGCTGCTGCAATGATTGGATACTGCCGTCGGTTAAATCCTAGCACTTATACGAGCACAATCTCCTCAATTGCGAGACTTGGGTATGCTGTTCCTGGCGGTGTGATAGCTGTTGGTCTCTTATTTCCATTCGCAGCAATCGATAACTTGTTAGATGCATGGATGAGATCTGTGTTCAATATTTCTACTGGATTACTGCTGACTGGATCTATAACGCTTCTGATACTTGCCTACATGACCCGCTTCCTTGCAGCAGCAATCAATGCTTTTGAGGCAGGTGAAGTGACCATCAGTAAAAATATTGACGCTGCAGCCAGCACTCTTGGCCATTCCTCTATCTCTATTCTATGGCGTATTCACATACCAATTCTTGCGCCTAGTCTTCTTACCGCTGCCCTTATTGTTTTTGTAGATGTAATGAAAGAGTTGCCTGCAACCTTAATTCTGAGGCCATTTAATTGGGACACCCTAGCGGTTCAAGCACATAGGCTTGCAGCAGACGAACGATTATATGAGGCGGCCTTACCATCTCTTATTATTCTAGCAATTGGGCTGCTGCCAGTTGCCTTAATCTGCCGTCAGATAGAGAAACAGACATAAAGCATTGAAGCAGATAGAAGCGGTATCAAAGTCTGGATCAATAGCCAATTTAGAGATCAGACTGTTAAGTAGCCTCCATCACTGGGGATTAGGACACCAGTTACATATTGAGAAAGATCGCTAGCCAAAAAAATCGCTGGGCCAACAATATCATCAGGTGTACCAGGCCGCCCCATAGGTATATGCCGCATAAAACGCTCTAGCATTTCGGGATTTTGCTGAATTCCTTTCTCATTCAGAGGCGTAAAAATCAGACCTGGGCCAATTGCATTAACCCTTACCCCAAAAGGCGCAAGTTCTGCTGCCATACCAATAGTGAAATTTTTTACTGCACCTTTCGATGTCGTGTAAGCAACCGAATTAGCCGTATGCACAAAACTCTGAATCGAGCCCAAATTTATCACTCGGCCTTTTGTTGACTTCAGCTGATCTTGAAAGCTGTGTACGCAGTTAAAAAGACCAGAAATATTAATTGCAACTGTATCGTTCCAGTCATCTATGGCAGTAGCGCTATCGATAGTAGCCCGCCTCACAATACCCGCGTTGTTTACCAACACAGAAATTGGCCCAATATCTGCTTCAACCTTTCGAGCAACAGATTGGACAGCCTGCATGTTGGCTACATCGAGTTCTATTGCCCATGCTTCCCCCCCGGCATCCTCTACAAGGCGCGCCGTTTCTTCTGCACCAGCAACATTGACATCAGCTACAATTACTTTGGCACCCTCTCTCGAATACCCCTGCGCTATCCCTCGACCAATACCGGAACCACCACCAGTCACAAATGCTAAATGTCCGTCTAATAACCCCATACCCTTCATCTCCAATATCAATAATTAAGCGTCACCAGGTACAGTTCCCAACGGCAAGCTTTCAATATGCTTGCAAATTTCACCAGGTGTCGTCATCCAAATCTTATCCTGGTGTTTTAAAATATGCTCGTAAACCCGTCGCATAGCAGGCATCCGATACGGACGACCAACGCTAAAAGGATGGAGAGAGATAGGACAAACAACTGGCGTCCCATTTTCTGCCTGCCGCAACATTTCGTCGAACTGATCGATCAACATGTCTGCAAATTCTTGACTCGTGTATCGAAAGAAAACCAGAGCACGATTATCGTTGCATTCTACTGGATATGGCATCGATAAAATGCGTCCCCCAGACCGCGTTTTAAACCAGATTGGTTGATCGTCAGTCGTCCAGTCCATAAAATACTTGTAGCCTGCTTCTTGCAATAAATCCGGCGTCACCGAGGAATTGGAAAGCCAAGGACTCATCCAACCAGTCGGAGGGTTCCCCTCCTCTTCACTGATACGGTCACGACAACTTTCAATCAGAGCTTTTTCTTCAGCTTCCGACCACTTACCTTGTTCATCCGAATTTGTGTGTCCATGGCCAAGGAACTCATCACGTCGCAATCTAAATTTAGCTGCAATATCTGGCGCATGATCGTACAGAGCAGTGTTAAATTGAGCCTGCAATGGAATGTCCAAATCGTCGAACATTTCCATTAATCGCCAAAAACCAACTCGGTTTCCATATTCCCGCCAAGAAAAAACACTCTCACTATTTGCTTGTTCAGGAGGGGCAATTCCAGCTCCTTTACCTTTCCCAAACCTAAAAACTTCCATGTTAAGAGCTGTAAAAACTGCTAGTCGCGTGCCATTTGGCCAATCATAACGCGGCCGGTCTAGGATATTTGAATATGAAAATCGATTATGATGCTCAATTGGCTGGTATGCAGGTCCGGACATAAAACACTCCTAAAGCAAACTGTCTATTTTATTGACGGCTTCAGCCTCCAAAGGCCCATCAAATGCAGCGGAGAATGCAACTTCAATATGTTGAAGGCTGGCCGCCCCAAAAATTGAGGTTGAGATTTTTTGCTCTGCTAAAGCATATCGTATTGCGGTTGCAGCATGATCTTCATCTCGTTTGCCAAGTACTCGCCAAACCGCGTCCGCTCTTGCCGTTTCTGCGTCAGGATCAGAATTTTCAGTTATGGGTATTTCGCGCCCATGACGTTCATTGGTTGCCAGCACTCCTGCAGCTAAGATTCGTATCCCAAAGACACCCAGTCCATGCGCATAACAAGCACCTAGAATTCCCCGAAAATCGGTTGTTCCAAAATTTGGAGAGACGTTTTTACCCGCGGAAGGGTTCAGTAGGTTGTAATAAACTTGAGCAGTCTCAAACCTCTCACTCGCAATCACATCCCGAACAGAATTTGGCTCACCGAGAGCTGTTATACCTATATGATCTGCAAGCCCGGCTTCCTTAATATATTGGAAAGCATCTGCAACGCCGCCTGGTTTGAGAATATCGTAGGTTGATAGCCAGTCACTATCTCCACTGCCAATGCGATTGTGAAGCTGGTAGACCTCAACTTTATCTAATTTTAATCTTTCCAAGCTAGCTTCAATCGCACGTCGAACAGAGCCATTCACATCATGCAAATCCTCAGGACCAAGAGCAATTTTAGTTGAAATACGAGGTCGATGTGCTGCAGGCATTCCCGCTAAGACTTCTCCAATATTGGTTTCGGACTCTCCGTTACCATACATTTGAGCTGTATCAATCCAGTCAGCCCCAACCTCAAGGCACCGATGAATAGCCTGTTCCTGTGTGGCTTTATCAGAATGGATCATCACCCCTCCTACAAAGCCCCCACCAAGGATCAATTCTGGAATTTTGAGACCCGTTTTACCGAGAGAGTTCTGCAACAACTTTTTCATATTAATCTCGATTATCCTTCCATCGATACACTCCGATCATAGCTCTACTTAACGGAGAAATGACGTCATGCATTGGTAAAACCTTAATTGGAACTGGTAATGGCCCTATCGTATCCAATGAAGCTCCAGATATTCTATCAGCAATAGATTTCCCCATAGCTGTTGCCATGGCAATACCGCGACCAGAATAACCCATTCCCGCAAAAACGCCGCGTGCTAGCTCGTGCAAACGAGGGAGACGTTCCGGGGTCATCGCAATCCAACCCTGCCAAATATGCTCGATTTCTATATCACCTATTTGAGGAAAAACTTTTAACAGTCGCGCCTTAGTCGAAGCATTGATCTTGCCTTCTGCACCTAACGGCACGATTGGTGCTGCTGTTGTTATAAGTCGATTTCCAAAATCCTTCCGAAAAGCCCATAGCGCTTGTCTGGTATCTGAAAATCCGTGGTTTTCAGGCAAAATACTTCTGGCAATATTATCCGTAATAGGCGAAGTCGCCGCATGAAATGTTCGAAAAGGCACAATAGTTTGCCGCAGTTTAGGCCAAAGAGCTTCTGTATAGCCATTGGTAGCGAAAACGAGATTATCGCTATCTATGTAACCCGCACTAGTCTCAACTCGCCAATATCCCTCAACTCTATTAACAGAGATAGCAGGCGAAGCACCATGAACTTTTGCACCCTCAACTATTGCCGCACGCGCTAAACCACGAGCATAACCGAGAGGCTGGATATGACCGCCACGTTCAAGAACCCAGCCCCCATGGCAATAAATTGGTGAGCCAGTGAGTTGAATAGTCTCTTCGCCGGTTAATAATCGTGTTGGCTGACCTGTTGCTTCCCAAGAAGCTTGCTTTTTTTTAACTCCCTTCATTCTACTTGGCCTGTGGGCTGGCTGCAGCCATCCGTTCTGAGCTGCCTCGCAGTGGATATCATACTGTCGAATGAGGTCGAAAACTAAATCGGCTGAGGACGCAACCCAGGCATTCAAATTCCTACCTGCATCTTTGCCGAATATGCGCTCGATATCATCGGGGTTGTGTCGTGAATATGCTGGAATAACCTGTCCGTTGTTGCGGCCAGATGCGCCAAAACCCACTTGTTTAGCCTCCAGCACTCGAACATTAACGCCATTCTTTGCTAAATGGAGGGCCGTCGATAGACCTGTGTAACCACCTCCAATTACAGTCACATCTGAACGATGCGCCCCTAATAAAGGAGGGGTATCGGGCGGAGCCTCAGCAGTATGAGACCAAAAATTTCTCGAGAAACTCTCTGTAGGTGCAGCCATCAGCAAGCCGCTCCAAATTCATTACTGGACTTTGAATATTGCCCTGTGATTGGAATTATGTGGAGTCACAATCTGATCAATTCTTCTTAGCAAATAGAAACTTTGTTATTACAGCAAAAGCTATTCGTAGAGATTTCCGTGTCTTGTCATTGAGTGTGTATTCTATAAAGTCGCCAGGGTATTTTTTAGAACCGCAAACGTACGATGACTCATGGATCGTCAGTGGAGCAAGTCTTGAGTCCCCAAATTTCTGTAACTTTTTGGGGAGTGCGAGGTAGTATCGCATCTCCTGGCCCCAGCACACAGCGCTATGGCGGCAATACACCGTGTATCGAAATACAGTGTGACGACCATACGGTTGTAATTGACGCCGGGACCGGCATCCGACCATTGGGAGTGAAGTTAGCTCAGCAAGGTAAAGGCAAAAACCTTGACCTACTGTTTACCCACACACACATGGATCATCTCGTTGGCCTACCGTTTTTTGCTCCTGCCTATAATCCACAAAACACAATTCGTTTTTGGGCGGGGCATCTGCTTCCGGAGCGGTCTTTAGAGGGTGCCTGTCGACACCTGATGTCAGATCCACTTTTCCCCGTTCCACCAGATGTGTTTCAAGCAAAGGTGTCGTTCATCGACTTTGACGAAAATTCAACAATTTCTCTAACACCAGAGATAACGGTCAAAACAGCACCACTAGATCATCCTGGAAGGGCTACTGGATATAGAATTGAATATGGAGGCAAATCTATCGCAGTAGTTACAGATACGGCTCACGTACCAGACGCTCCTAATAACAACGCTCTGAAATTGATGCACGATGCTGACATTGTAATTTATGATGCAATGTTCACTGAAGAGGAATTTAAGGATCGGCCAGACTGGGGACATTCCACTTGGGAGGAAGGAATAAAGTTAGCTAATATGGCAAGCGCAAAACAGCTGGTCTTATTCCACCACGACCCATCTCGTACTGATGAGGAAATGGACAAAATTGTTTCTGAAGCATCGAAGCGACGTCCTGGAACTATTGCTGCTCGTGAAGGCGAGACATTGACCCTTTGAAACTGGAGTTCCGCAGACACTTTCGCTTCAAGCGATTTCAATTAGAGCACGCACTAGGTATAGCTAGACGCGGATGGTTTATACCCTACCGCTATATCAATACATCACCTCCACCAGACATAAATTACCCAGCAGATATTTTCCTGGCGTCACAATCTGAGATAACCCTCACCTTAGAAAAAGCTGCACAATTCAGTGGGACCTGGCGCAGATTTTTAGGAAATAGCCCCCCTCCTTCTCCTCGCTTTAACCAAGATTGGTTCCCAGGACTTGATGCAGCTGTGCTGTATGGCTTGGTACGAACACAACAACCAAACCTAATTGTGGAAATAGGTAGTGGTCATTCAACAAGGTTTACTGCACAAGCTCTGTCTGATGGAGAAATAGAAGGCAAAATCATTGCTATAGATCCAGCACCAAGAGCTGATATTAGCGCCTTGACGGACCGCGTAGAAATTAGGCTAGAAAGTGTGCAGTCAACGCCTTTAGATATTTTTAAAAAACTAAAAAAAGGCGACATCCTTTTCATAGACTCCAGCCATATACTAATGCCTGGTTCAGACGTAGACGTTCTCTTCAACCGAGTACTGCCCATCTTACCAGTGGGGACACTCATCCATATCCATGACATCTTTCTGCCTTCACCCTACCCCTCTCACTGGGACTGGCGAGGCTATAACGAACAGAACGCCTTGGCGACTATGCTAGCAGGGGGGAATTATCAAATAGTTGCTGCGAACCAATTTGCCCGCATGCATATGAAAAAGACTATTGAAGATCTTTTTTCTGATCTTCCGCTTGCCCCTAATGGTGCGTTGGAAACTTCACTTTGGCTCAAAAAGTCCCGGACGAATTAAGTTTATTTTATGAAACTTATTGCCTATCCAACCTAAAAATTAGGGAACCTTTATAATTACAATTCAAAACGTCATCTGAAATGGAAGTCTGAATAGTGTGGGTTACATGAGAAAAAATTTCGTTTTTGTGATAGGCTTAGACGTCTACACCAAACTCAAATCAAAGAAGAAGCCAAGCTAAAACTATTC
>VMBT01000566.1_pt1 | contig 23042 bp, 23 predicted proteins | sample 4404301 | NCBI WGS metagenome assembly VMBT01 (sample SAMN12238535, study PRJNA552566) | marine metagenome | isolation source: Coastal seawater | place: USA: coastal Georgia, Sapelo Island | collected 2008-08/2009-08
GGACTTGGCTCCAAACTTCACCGGTTGACGGGTTCACGCTGTCAAACATCCTGCCATCAGACGCACCAACCCATTCACCATCAATCAGCATTTTATATGACTTTACGTTTCCCATGGTTCCTCCGCCGCGTTTTATACTTGATTCCCATCATTGCGTTTTCTTTTGTAAAGAAATGTGATTTTTCGCCATGGTATGGCGAAAATTATGCCTTCATGAATTTGAAACTGCGGCAAAGCTGAAAAAGTAAAATCTATCGAACCGACCAGGTGACAGATCAAATGAAAGAAGGAATAAGCTTTCAAGACATTGGAAACAAAGAGGCACCTGTGCTCATTTTTATTCACGGGCTGGGATTGAACCAATATGTCTGGCAATGGCAGCTGCCTGCGTTTAAGCAGAAATTTCGCCTTATCTGTTTTGATCTCTGGGGACATGGGCTAAGCGCGGATCCTTTTGTGGAGCCTTCGCTGTCGCTTTTTGTTGATCAACTGCGTGACGTGATGGATGGTCTTGCGATTGCAAAGGCAACGCTGGTTGGATTTTCTTTGGGTGGTATGATCGCGCGGCGTGCGGCACAGGACATGCCAGAGCGCATAGAGCGCCTGATCCTTCTTAATACGGCCCATAAACGCACCGCTGAGGCACAGTTTGCGATTGAGGAACGTGTCGCACAGTCAGAGCGAGAAGGGCCGGACGCTACTGTAGAGGCAGCGCTTTTGCGCTGGTTCACGGAGTCTTATAGAAACCATAATCCAGAAAAAATGGATTTGGTCCGCCGTTGGGTTCTGGGCAATAAAAAATCGGTTTACCACAGGAATTATCGGGTTTTGGCCACGGGTCTCGAAGAAATCATTGCACCTGATCCGCCAATCACATGTCCGACTATGGTTCTAACGGCAGATCAGGATTACGGGAATGGTCCTGAAATGTCCAAAGCGATTGCAGAGGAAATTGAAGGTTCAGAGCTTGTCATCCTCACCGGTTTGCGTCACATGGCATTGATGGAAGACCCAGAGGCCGTAAATCAGCCCATGCTCGATTTTTTGGCGCGCAGCGCTTTGTAAGGAAAAGAAAGGTAAGCCTGTTGGATACCCGAGAACTTCGAAATGCATTTGGTAGTTTTACAACCGGTGTGACCGTAATTGCCACATGTGAGGCGGATGGGACGCCGCGCGGATTTACCGCCAATTCGTTTTCTTCGGTCTCGCTTGATCCACCGCTCTTATTGGTTTGCATCTCAAATTCGGCTTTTAGCCTTGGTGTCTTCAAAGAAGCTCCTTTTTTTTCCGTCAATGTACTTGAGCAATCACAACGTGATGTGTCGCGTGTTTTCGCCTCACAGGCGATGGACAAATTTGACCATGTACCTTGGGAGCATGGCAGGGAAAATGTCCCATTGCTCAGCGGTTCTTTGGCACGATTTGTTTGTGAAACGGAACGCCAAATTGATGCAGGCGATCACGCCATATTGCTTGGGAAAGTAAAAGATTTTGATTATCGGGATGGAACACCGCTTAGTTATTTTCGCGGTCAGTATGTCACGCTTGATACCCGCAAAGACGGGGAAATTGGGCAAAAAGATACCAAAACTAAACCTGCGTTTTTTGCCGGTAAATAGGAATGACAGATGTTGAATTCTGCACAAACAGGAGAGGTTCCATGTTAACAGAACTGCGAAAAGTGGTCACTTTTGATGAAGATATTTATCGCGAGGGTGAGAAAGAGGCACAGCCCCCTTTGCGCGTTATTGGTGTGGCGGCAGTGGTGGCCAATCCTTGGGCTGGACGGGGATTCGTGGAAGATCTTTCTCCTGAAATTACCCGCATGGCTCCGGTTCTTGGTAAATTATTGACGGACCGATTGATTGCTCTTGCTGGCTCAGGCGAGGCGATAGAAGCCTATGGCAAAGCCTGCATTGCTGGGGCAAACTGCGAATGGGAACATGCCTCTGCTTTGATCCACACGCTCCAATACGGAAATTTCTACCGTGAAGCGGTTGGCGCCAAAAGCTACCTTGGCTTCACAAATACCCGCGGTCCTGCCAATACGCAGATCCAAATTCCCTTGATGGACAAACATGATACCGGACGTCGGTCGCATTATTTGACGGTTCAGTTTTCCATTTATGATGCGCCGGCGGAAAATGAGCTCGTCGTTGCGCTTGGCGCAGCCACGGGGGGACGTCCGCATCACCGCATCGGGGACAGATACTCCGACTTATTGGCAATGGGGCGCGATGTTGACAATCCTGCGGGTGTCTGAGCATAGCTATTCCAATCATTTCTTTTAAGTCTTCTGTTCGATGCGAGGGAGAGACCATGGAACTTAGCGACGAAATCACTATCAATGCGCCCAAAGAGCGCGTCTATGCCGCACTGAACGATCCGGAAATTTTGCAGCAGTGCATACCTGGTTGTGAAGAATTGATCAAACATTCTGAAACTGAACTTGAAGCCAAAGTGGTGCTCAAAATTGGGCCTGTCAAAGCACGGTTTTCCGGTCAGGTTGAATTGAATACAGACGGTGCGCCAGACAGTTATTCTCTTCAAGGTAAGGGCAGCGGCGGCGCGGCAGGTCACGCCAAAGGCGGGGCAGATGTGACGCTTGAAGAAGACGGAGACCAAACCATACTGCGTTATACTGCCAAAGCAGAGATTGGTGGTAAAATTGCACAACTGGGAAGCCGGTTGATCATGGGCACCGCCAAAAAACTAGCGGGAAGTTTCTTTTCCAAATTTGCTGAGATCGTCGACCAGAATTCTTAACCGCATTGCGGTTAGGCGGGTTTTGCCCCTTCCAAATCAAAATGATCGGGAAACAGCGTTTTTAGGATGCGAAATACCGATCGCTTTGCTTTGGCGCGCTGAAAGCTGCCTTGGTGTAGCAAGTAATCGTTCCACATGCCTTCCATTAAGGCGAGAAAGGCAAAGGTGACGTCCTCTGCCTTTTCTTTTGCGGTATCCTCATCGCCGTAACGAAGTGAAAGGTCTTTGAAGAGGCGAAATAAGATACAGCGCAAGCGTTCGTCCCTCGTATCGCTGTAACTTGCCAATTCCTTCTGAAAATATATCGCCCCGCGCAATTCGTACCAGACGCGCACGGATGTGGCGTTTAGAACGTCTTCGCTGAGGTCATGTTTTACGATCGCTTCCAGTTGGTCTTGTGCTCTGGGTCCAGCGCGTTCCAAGCAGTGTTCAAGAAATGCATGATAGCGTTCGCTGGCATGTTTTGCCGCTTCGCTCACCAATTTATTCTTACTGCCAAAATGTAGGTGGATCATTCCACGAGACAGACCGGCACGTTTAATTATTTCGCTGACGCTGGCGTTTGCGTAGCCCAATTCGGCAAGTGTTTTTAAGGTGGCCTCGATCAACGCACGATGATTTTTAACCTTTGCAGCCCGCAATATCTGTGCGTCCGAAGAAGACTGCAATTTGTCGTCATGCGCATGTACGTCCATTTCCGCTCCGCCACGGGTCATGTGATCTTTGCCTTATCTATCTTGACAGCAGCTACTGTAAAAGTCCATATAAATGGACAATCGTCCATTTTTTGAGTTTTCAATGCGTGATCCATATAAAATTTTGTTTGAACCCATAACGTTAGGACCGGTCACCGCGCCGAACCGCTTTTATCAAGTGCCTCATTGTTCTGGAATGGGTCATGTGCGGCCAAGGGCAGAGGCGGCCATGCGCGGGATAAAGGCAGAAGGCGGGTGGGGTGTAATATCGACTCAGGAAACGGAAATTCATCCCTCTTCTGATCTGTCGCCCTACGCTGAGGGACGGTTGTGGGATGCGCGTGATATTCCCGCGCTCAGACTTATGACAGAGGCGGTTCACAAACATGGGTCCCTGGCAGCGATTGAATTGGCGCATAATGGCAACCATGCCTCCAATAAATTAACACGTGCGCCCTCAATTGCGCCCTCTGACATCAGCATTGATATGATCCAACCCCGTCAAGCCCGCGCGATGGATAAGTCCGACATTAAAGAATTTCGTCGTTGGCACAGGATGGCGGCACGTCGGGCAAAAGAGGCGGGATTTGACATTGTGTATGTTTATGCGGGTCATCACATGACGATCCCGCATCATTTCCTTTTACCACAGATGAATGATCGCAGTGATGAATACGGTGGCAGTCTGGAAAACCGTACCCGCCTTATTCGAGAGCTGCTTGAGGAGACCAAAGAAGAAGTTGGTGACACATGCGCCGTCGCGTTTCGCTTTGCCGTGGACGAACTGAAGGGTGCGGATGGCATGCAGGCCCATGAAGAGGGTCGTGGGGTGGTTGAGCTTTTGGCGGAATTGCCTGACCTTTGGGACGTTAATATCTCTGACTGGTCCAATGATTCTGCGACCAGCCGGTTTGAACCGAACGAAGGTTATCAAACCAAATATATCGAATTTGTAAAACAGGTGACCAGCAAGCCCGTGGTTGCGGTGGGTCGCTTTACCTCTCCAGATCATATGGTGTCTTTGGTGAAACGCGGAATTGTTGATTTTATCGGGGCAGCGCGCCCTTCGATCGCCGACCCGTTTCTGCCGGAGAAAATCAAAAGTGGGCGGATCGAAGACATTCGCGAATGCATCGGTTGTAATATCTGTGTGTCAAGCGACAACCTTGGGGTGCCGATCCGCTGCACGCAAAACCCGACACAGGGCGAAGAATGGCGTCGCGGCTGGCATCCTGAAAAGATTGCCCCCGCCCATGCATTGGAGCCAGTCTTGGTGATCGGAGGCGGGCCTGCAGGATTGGAGTGCGCGTCACAATTGGCCAAACGCGGCTATGAGGTAACATTGGCTGAAGCTTCAGACCAGCTTGGCGGACGGGTTGCGGGGGAGGCATCGCTAAGCGGACTTGCAGCATGGAAACGGGTGGCAGACCATCGCATCTATGACCTTCAACGTCGCGCAAATGCGCAAATTTTTCTACAAAGTTCTTTGGACGCCGATGATGTGGCAGAACTTGGCATAGGCCATATTTTTCTTGCAACGGGTGCCAAGTGGCGACGCGACGGGGTAGGCCGCAGTCATCGCAAAGCAATCCCCGTGGATGGCTCCGTTCAGGTCTTTACGCCCGAAGATATTATCTCTGGTGTCGAAGTCCCCACGGGCCCTGTTTTCATTTTTGATGATGATCAGATTTACCTTGGCGGTGTTCTGGCCCACCATTTGGCGGAGACTGGCGCACATGTGGTTTTGGCGACACCAGCAAGCGTAGTGTCTCCTTGGTGCGACAATACTCTGGAACAGGAACGTATCCAAGCATCTTTGCTATCTATGAACGTAGACCTTCAGGTTGGAAAGACGCTGGCGCGGGTTGAAAACGGAAGGGCGCATCTGACCTGCGTCTATAGCGGAAAGGGCAAAACGCTTGAGATTGGCAGCGTTCTTATGGTGAGCGAACGCAGACGTGAAACGACACTCTTTGAGGCCTTGAAACAACGGCGTGAGAGCGGTGATCTGGATGTCAAAACCCTCGAAATTATCGGTGATGCGGCAAGTCCAGGGTTGATTGCTGATGCCGTTTACAGCGGGCATCTTGCTGCGCGAAACCTTGGAGAGGATCCAAAACGTGCGGAGCAGGCTCTTTTTGAGCGCGAAATTATTTCATTGGAGGGATAGACAATGAACCAGAGGCAAATATTTGATAATGGCGAAAAGCCAATGGCGCGACTGCTGAAAGAATATGTCGACGGCATGTCCTTGGAGAGAGATTTTTATACCTCTGAGGTGATTTATAACAACGATATTCGCCACTATTGGAATTCCAGCTGGATTTGGGTCGGTCACGTTAGTCAGGTGCCCAATACGGGCGACTTCTTTTTGTTTGATTATGGCACAGAGTCCTTGATTATCGCGCGGGATAAGCAAGGCGAAATTGGTGTATTTCTCAATGTTTGCCGTCATCGTGGGTCCAGAGTGTGTATGGAACAACGCGGCAACCGGCGCGTCTTTGCGTGCCCGTATCACGCGTGGACCTATGAGCTCAACGGAGACTTGCGGGTTGCGCGTGAAATGGGTGAGGGTTTTGATCCAACCGAATATTCCCTCCTCAAAGCCCATGTGCGTATCTTTGAGGGCATGATCTTTGCCTGTACGGCGAAATCACCGCCTGATATTGAGGCTGGGCTTGAAAAGCTCGCACCGCTTGTAGAGCCATTTGATTTCAATAATTTGAAAATCGCACATTCTGCATCCTACCCTGTGCCCGCAAATTGGAAGCTCGCAGTGGAAAATTATATGGAATGCTATCACTGCGCGCCGTCGCACAAGGACTATGCGCGCTCTCACAGTATAAAGGATCCGGAATACCTGCGCACCGAACTGACAGAGGCCATGAAAGATAGGTCTCGCGCTGTAGGGCTGAGCACAGATGAGGTTTCGGTAAGCTCGGACGCAGAAGGAAAGACGGATATGGATTTTTACCACCGTCGATATCCTCTGTTCGAAGGGTACCTGACGGGCAGCAAATCCGGCGAACCGCTGGCACCTTTGCTTGGAAATTTAAAGGGATTTGATGGTGGCACAACAGATTTGCAAATCGGCATTCTGAACAATTTTCTGGTGTATTCGGATCACGTGGTGGGATACCGCTTTATCCCCCGTTCCGTGCAGGAAACAGACATAGAGGTGATCTGGTTCGTGCGTGGGGATGCTGAGGCGGGTAAAGATTATGACCTGCAGGATCTGACATGGTTGTGGGATGTTACGTCTCAGGATGATGAACGTATTATTCGTCTGAACCAAGAAGGGGTTAATTCCTTCCATTACATCCCCGGACCCTTGTCGCATATGGAATGGGGAATTCGCGCATTTTACGACGGCTATCTTGCAAAGGCGGCACTTTGGTAACGGGGCACCTCTGATGCCGTACAAACAAATCAATCAAAACTGGACTTATCAGCATGAAAACTGCGCAGCTTAAAAATACCCCGTCGCCCGAAACCATCCTTGATTGGGATCGGACGCATCAGTTCCATCCGTGGGCTTCGATGGATGATGTTGAAGGATCAGATTATATGCTGGTGAACAAGGGTAAGGGGATTTACCTTTGGGACGAAACCGGTAAGCGGTTTATCGATGGTCCAGGCGGCATGTGGTGCGTGCAAATCGGATATGGCCGCCCTGAAATGGCTGAGGCGATTGCGCAACAGGTGATGAAACTGCCTTATTCGTCCCCTTGGACCAATACAACCGAACCTTCTGCTGTTTTGGCTAAGAAAATTGCCGATATGGCGCCTGGCGATCTCAATAACGTGTTTTTCACAACCGGCGGGTCCACAGCAGTGGATACGGCGCTTCGGACCGTGCATTTTATGAACAATCGGCTCGGTCGTCCGGATAAAAAAATCATTCTGGCGCGTGAAAAAGGATATCACGGCTCTACTTACCTTGCCGCTTCCGTGACTGGGAAAGAACGGGATAAATCGCGTTTTGATATTGAAAAACGCTTGGTGCATTTCCTGCCCGATGTGAATCCCTACCGGCGTCCCGAGGGAATGAGCGTGCAGGATTGGTGTGATGCCAAAGTCAGTGATCTTGAAAAGGCAATTGCCGACATTGGGGCCGAGAATATCGGGGGATTTATCGCCGAACCCATTTTGTGTTCTGGGGGCGTGATCGTTCCGCCAAAGGGCTATCATCAGCGCACATTTGAAATCTGCCGAAAGCACGACATCCTATATATTTCTGATGAGGTGGTTACAGCCTTTGGTCGGCTTGGCCATTGGTTTGCCTCTCAAGATGTTTTTGGCATCGAACCTGACATCATCACCTGTGCCAAGGGGATGACTTCGGGCTACTTACCGCTTGGTGCCTGTATTGTGTCAGATCGTGTGATGGAACGTATGGTGAATGCAAACGATGCGGCACTGTTTTCTGCAGGATATACATATTCTGCCCATCCGGTGTGTTGTGCTGCGGCTCTCAAAAATATTGAGATCATCGAACAGGAACATATTCTGGAGCATGTGCGTGACATTTCCCCTTATTTCCAAACACGTCTTCAGGCTTTGGCCGATTTTTCCGGTGTTGGAAATGTGCGCGGCATGGGATTGTTGGGCTGTATCGAAGGCACGCCCGATTCAGACGGCGCGACATTGGAAGAGGAACGCAAGCTGGGGGCTTTGCTGGATGCGGCCTGCGAAAAACGCGGGCTTCTGGTGCGCCCCTTGATCAACATGGCCGTCTTTTCCCCGCCATTAATCATCACACGAACCGAAATTGACGCAATGTTTGATATTTTGGAAGAGGCGCTGAAAGAGGTGGCAGCGGTATTTTAAACCAAATTGAAAAATGCCGTTAGAAAACCGTAGCGATCATCAAAATTGGACGGTCCACAGATTTCAGATATATCGCGATCCATTTATTATGCTTTAATCGCCACCTGACAATGCCATCTGTTGATCCAAGAGTTCCCGCTTGTGTTGGCGGAACATGATATAGGCGGCAATCGCCACAAGCACGGCCACAAAGAGAATGATGATGGTGGCCAATGCGTTGATATCGGGGCGAAGCCCGAGGCGAATGCGAGAAAAGATCAAGATCGGCAATGTGTTTGCCCCGGGTCCTGTAACAAAGCTTGCGATCACCAGATCGTCCAACGACAGCGTAAAGGCCAAAAGCCAGCCGGACAGCATTCCGGGCGCCAATCGGGGCAGGGTGATGGAGGTCATCACTTTGAACGGTTTTGCGCCCAAATCGGCTGCAGCTTCTTCAAGCGTTTCGCCGATCCCTGTAAGACGCGCCTGAATAATCACCGCCACATAGGCCAGAGAAAAGGTGATATGGGCGATGGTGATCGTGGTGAACCCGCGTTCCGCCGGCCAGCCGAAAAGCTCTTTGAGAGAGATAAAGAACACCAGCAGCGAAAGGCCTGTGATGACTTCGGGCATGACAAGCGGGGCGACCAGCATCCCCCCAAAAAGGGTTCGCCCGCGAAACCTGCCAAATCGTACCATCGCGAGACCGGCAAACGTGCCCAGCATTGTGGCAACGGTCGCGTTCACCAATGCGATCTGCAGGCTGAGGCGAACGGCTTCCCATACTTCGGGGGAGTCAAAAAGAACCTTGTACCAGCGCGTTGACCATCCCCCCCAGACGGGCACCAATTTGGAATAGTTGAAAGAATAGATGACCAAGAGGATCATGGGAACGTAAAGAAAGGTAAGCCCGATGTAGAGCATAACTGTGAGGAATGTCGAACGACCCTGACTCATGTCACGAACCCTCCGCCGCTTTGCCTTGGTAATATTGATAAATCGCCATTGGCAAAACCAGTATTAAGAGCAAGACAATCGCAACGGCTGCAGCCACGGGCCAATCCACATTGCGGGCAAATTCATTGTACAATTGTCGTCCGATCATCTGAACATTGCCTCCCCCCAGAAGATCGGGGATCACATATTCTCCTGTTGCAGGAATAAACACCAGAAGTGACCCCGCGATCACGCCCGGCATCGTGAGGGGCAGTGTGATCTTAAAGAATGTATTGACCGGACCCGAGCCAAGATCCGCCGCAGCTTCGTTCAGGGTGGCGTCCAGTTTTTCCATATTGGCATAAAGTGGCAAAATCATAAAAGGCAGGTAGGTATAGACAATCCCGACATAGACCGCAAATTCCGTATAGAGCATTCGGATCGGGGTTTCGATTATCCCCATAGAAATCAGGAGGTTGTTGATCGTTCCTTGATCTGCCAGCAGCCCCATCCACGCATATACGCGCAAAAGAAATGATGTCCAAAACGGTAAGATAATCGCAAACAACAAAAGTTGTTTGGTTACCTGCGCAGAGCGCACAATCCCATAAGCAATAGGATATCCAATCAAAAGCGCAAGCACCGTGGACACAGAGGCGATCTTGATCGAATTAATATAAGTTTTCGCATAAAGCGGGTCTTCAAAGATGTAGATGAAATTGTCAAAAACCAGCCGGATCGTGACGATTGTCCCATCCGCCCATTCGATCATCGCGGTGAACGGCGGGCTTGAAATCGCCAATTCTGCCAGACTGATCTTGGTGACAATGAAAAATGGCGCCAAAAAGAACACCAAAAGCCAGACAAACGGAACAATAATCACAATGGTTTTCCATCGTTCCTGAAGCCTGTCCAGCAGGGATAAGTTGCCTGCAGCTTTTGATGGCATCTCTGGAGAAAGGGCGCTGTCGCTCATTTTTTTAACAACATAATATTAGAGGCATCCCAGCGTAACGTGACCTTTTCTTCCCAACTAAAGGCATGGGTGCGGTTTTGTGGACGTAAATGGTTTTGTGCCGTCACATCCACCAATGTTCCCTGATCAAGGCGAATTTTATAGCGGGATGTGTTGCCAAGATAACCGATATCCTCAACCACACCACTGGTTGTATATCCATCTGTTGAGGCTGAAGGATCCTTGCTGATTGAGATTTTTTCCGGTCGCACACCAAGAAAAACCGAAGCTCCCACGCCCAAAGCACTCGATTGCTCGAGCGTAATTTCACCCAGCTCTGTGGCGATTTTCAATGAGTTATTGTTGTTTTCAAGGATGGTACCTTCGAAAATATTTGCAGAGCCGATGAAATTCGCAACAAAACGGTTTTCCGGATATTCATAAATTTCGGTAGGGGATCCAATTTGGATAAACTGGCCTTTGTCCATCACCGCGATACGGGTGGCCAGAACCATTGCCTCTTCTTGATCATGGGTGACCACGACAAATGTCACACCGACCTTTTCCTGAATGTTCATGAGTTCAAACTGAGTATGTTCACGAAGTTTTTTGTCCAGCGCGCCAAGTGGTTCGTCCAAGAGGAGGAGCTTTGGTTCCTTCACCAGCGCTCTGGCGAGCGCCACGCGCTGTCTTTGACCGCCGGAAAGCTGGTTTGGGCGGCGCTTTTCATAGCCTTGGAGCTCGACCAGACGAAGCATATTGTGCGTGCGGTCCTTAATCTCACTTTTATGTATTCCGTCTTGCTCTAGTCCAAAGGCAATATTTCTTTCCACACTCATATGTGGGAAAAGCGCGTAATTCTGGAACATCATATTGGTCGGGCGTTGATAAGGCGGAACGCCGGACATGTCTTTGCCATCTATCAAAATTTGTCCAGAACTTGGTGTTTCAAACCCCGCAAGCATCCGCAAAAGCGTTGATTTTCCGCATCCTGACCCGCCGAGTAAGCAGAACAATTCACCGGCATAGATATTCAAGTCTACATTGTTAACGGCGACAAACTCTCCAAACTTTTTGGTAACGTTTCGAATCTGAAGAAGCGGTTTGTCTGTATTCAGTGCGGGTTTATTCACCAAAGACCGGACACTGGACTGATTGACCATGATACATCCCTTAAATTTTTGGTCTCATGACGTCGTTAAAGGAGGATAGAAAAATAGGGCCGAAGTACCGGCCCTATCTCTTTAATCTTCTTATCAGTTGCCTGCTTTGAAGTCTGTCCAGGTTCTGGTCTGCATACGTTGCACCTTGGGAGGCAAGGACGCATTGGTATACATCTTGGCCACCTGATCGCTGGTCGGGAAAGCCGCAGGGCTAGATGTGACTTCCTCATCAATCAGCGGTTTTGCATCAATATTGGCTGTCGCATACCATGTGTAGTTGCTGTCGCCTGCCGCTACGTCTGGACGCATCATATAGTTGAGGAAAAGATGCGCGTCCTCTTGGTTGCTTGCATCTGATGGAACAACCCACCCATCGACCCAAAGGTTTGCTTTGCCTTCGCCCGCTGGCAAGAAGAAATCAAGCACAACGCCCGTGTCAGCTTCTGCTGCGCCTGACATCGCCAAAAGCCCATCTGGTCCCCAAGTGACGGCAACGCAGAATTCTTTTTGCGGCATTCTTTGATAAGCATAATTGTCAAAGGTTTTGATGAATGGACGTACCTTGCTCAGCATCTCACCTGCCGCGTCGTAATCGGCCTGTTTAGAGGTGGCCGGGCTAAGACCCAAGTGCGCCAGCGCCATAGACACGATGTCATCAGGAGAGTCCAAAAATGCAACGCCGCATTTTGCAAGTTCGGCCATATGTTTTGGATCAAAGATCATATCCATAGACCCGATCGGCGCGTCTGGATAGGTTTCGAGGACCAATTCCTTATTATAGGTTACGCCGTGGGTCCCCCACATGTAAGGGACGAAGTGGTTGTTTTGTGGATCCCATTCTTTGCTCATCTGGCCCATGATGGCCGGATCCATGTGTTTGAAGTTATCAAGCTTTGACACATCAAGCGGGCTTAAGATGCCTGCCTGAATAAGACGGGCAACACGGCTTCCAGAATGGCTTACCACGTCATACCCACTGTTTCCTGCCAGCAATTTGGCATCAATTGATTCAACGCTGTCATAGGTGTCATAGATCACCTTGATGCCGTATTCTGCTTCGAAATTGGCAATCGTTTCTTCGCCGATATATTCGGCCCAGTTTGTTACTTTCAACACACGATCCTGCGCCATTGAGCTCGTGGCCATTAAGCCCGTGAGCAGCGTGGTGCCGATCATCAGTTTTGAGAATTGAACAAAACCCATGGTAGTTTCTCCCTATTGTTAGCGGCCCGTCTGGTTTATGGACCTCTGAGAATTTTCTTATATCGAATGCACCTGATCCAGGACTTTCCCTGTTTTAGCACATCGCGACAAACACTCTATTCGTAGTTTTTAGCCTTCGGGTGAAGGAGCATGATTTCCTTTTCCTTAGAGGCTAAACAGGACGAAAGCCCTTCGTCAAGTTGTAAGCTCGCCTGTTGTGCAAAATTTGATCAAAAAATTTTGCCACCCCCAAATTTAAGAGGTTAAAGCACTGTTTGGAGCCGTCACTCATCGGGGCTGTCTTCTCGTACTTGCGAAAATACGGCGACTGTACAGCCATTTTCTGAATAGGAATTATGCACTGTGCCAGGTGCAAGCCAAACCACATCGCCAGCTTTGTAGAGCGTGCCATCGTGGTCTCGTAATTCCCCTTCAATGACATAGAATTCTTCGGCCCCCCCATGTCGGTGCGGTGCAGAGTGGGATCCGGGAGCCATGCGGTAAATATAAAACCCAACTCCCTGATCCATTTCCGGATTGAGATTTAAGTAAGATGTTCCCAGCTCTCCTGTTTCTTCAGGATCATAAGGTGTAAAAACCGCATCTTTGAGATTGACCACCCGTCGATCCTGTGCGTTCACCGGTTTCATTTCTGTGCCTCTTATGTGGTAGAATGGTATTTTGTATCCTGTCTGGTTCTTTGTCAGTTGGCAAGAATGTCTGCAGGATTTGAGGGGGCCAATCGTTTCAGGACGGTCAGGATCGATATTTTAAAAACAAGCATTGGATTGCCGCCTCAAACGTTTTAGTTTCGACAGTAATTTTTCGGATTGTGTGCATATGCATTTATCGGTTGGAACAGTGAAATTGGTAGGGATCCAAGAGAAAATGTTTGAACAAAGGGGATGGCAAAAATTTGATTATGATATCAATGTGGCGCGTTGGTCTGAGGTCGCCCAAAAAAAGGGTCTGACGGTTCTTGAGGATCCCAAAATGCGCGCCAAATGGCTGCAATGTGAGGGAACTTGGTTTGTTGGCGTTGATGCTTTACCCAGCGATCCAACGGGCCGGATCGGGGATGTGGATCTTAAAGGCACAGTGATTGACTGGCTTTCCAATGTTGACACAAAGCCGTTGCACCCCGCACAGCTTTCCGTCATGTTTGAGGGCTATCCCAAGCCGCGGGAAGGAGAAAATAAGGCAGCCTTCGGGTATCGTCTGAACCGAGATGCGGCCCATGTGGATGGGTTGTTACCTGTAGGAAAAGACCGCCGCCGTATGCTCAAAGAACCCCATGCCTATATTCTGGGACTTCCTTTGAATGAAACGTCCCCAGAGGCAAGCCCTTTGGTCGTTTGGGAAGGCTCTCACATTATCATGGCAGAGGCCTTTCAAAAGGCGTTTGAAGGTCATGACCCGCAGGGATGGAACCAAATTGACGTGACTGAGATCTACCAAGCGATGCGAAAGAAGGTCTTTGAGACATGCAGACGCGTGACGGTTCATGCGCTCCCCGGGGAGGCCTATGTCTTGCATAGATTGGCGCTGCACGGCGTGGCACCATGGGTTAAGGGTGCCGTGGCGCCAGAGCAGGGGCGCATGATCGCCTATTTGCGCCCTGAATTAGCGGACTTGTCTCAATGGCCCTTTTTGACGTGATGTTTTTGAAAGGAAATTAACGATGCTTGAATTGCGACCCAATTGCGAACTCTGTGATGTTGACCTTCCCGCGCAAAGTCCTGAGGCGCGTATTTGTTCATATGAATGCACATATTGTGCAGACTGTGCGGATAATGTCCTAAAGAATGTTTGCCCGACTTGTGGTGGAAATCTCTGTCCGCGTCCGGTCCGTCCCAACGAGGCTTATCGCGACGGGCTCTCTCTTGGCCTCAAAAATCATTCCGCCAGCACCACGCGTCGACACACAAGGTGGTCGCCTGAAGAGATAGAAAGTATGGTTTTACGATTAAAGGACATCCCACCTGCTCAAAGGTGATCTGTGAAAGGCTACCTGCTGACGTCAGCTGCGATTTTGCAACCGCGCCGTGCGACCGCCGCGCCGTTTGCTCAGAAGGGGGGTGCGATTCGGCAAGTCCTTGCTGATTTTCTGCCGCTCTTCCGCACTCATCACTGACCAGCGGGTAATCTCGTCGATGGTTCGATGACATCCAGTGCATATACGCTCTAAAGGATGCATGACACAGATGCTCACACAAGGTGAGTCAATTTCATCGCGTTTCCAGACCAGATCGGCCTCTTTACGTGCGGAGTGTTCCATATACTACAGATGCCTCAATCGATCCAAAGCGCCCTGTAGAATATAGGACGCCGCTACATGATCTATGACCTCAGAGCGACGTTTTCTAGTCGTATCCGCCTCCAAAAGCGCTTTTTCTGCGGCAACGGTCGATAGGCGTTCGTCCCAAAAGGAGATTGGGAGATCCGTTTTCTGAGCAAGGTTGCGCGCAAAAGCACGGGTGGATTGCGCCCTAGGGCCTTCGCTTCCATCCATATTGCGGGGCAGGCCCAAGATTAGACCGCAAAGCTGACGCCCCTCGCAGATCGACAAAAGATGATCTGCATCCTGCGTGAATTTCTGACGTTTTATGGTTTGAAGCGGTGTTGCGATAGACCGCATATGATCAGAAACCGCAACGCCGATTGTCTTTGTGCCAAGATCAAGACCGGCGATGGCACCATAATCGGGTAGCGCGTCAGCAAAGCTTGGAACATCTTCGAAAATCACTCTGCCATCCCCAAAAGCCGTGCTGTTTCTTCGATCGTCTTCAAAGCATCCGGATGGTCTGCAAACACCACCTGTGCTTCTTTATAAATCTCCAAGGCGTCTAATGCGCGCCCCAATACGCTCAGAGCACGGAGCAATTTGGCCCAATCCTCTGGTGGGCCGCCTTCGCTGCTAAGTCGCTCCGCCAAGCCTTCGACCATGCCTTCGATCATTGCCTGCTGCTCCTCTGACGTCATCCTGCCTGCGGCCTCTATGTCGTCTTGAGTCGGGCCGCGCTTTACAGGCAGGGGGGGCAATTTGAAATCCGTCACCCCTGCAGCAAGAGCAACATCTTCTATCTGAGCGCGGATGGGCTCGAGCCAAGGGCTGTCCGGCTCTGCTTCAGCCAAGAGTCTTTGCCAATCTTTAAACGCGCGATCGGGGCGATCATTTTGAAGCAATAGTAACCCCATGTAATATCGCGACAGTGCGTGATCATTTTGAAGCGCTAAAGCGCGTTTAAGCGCGGTTTCTGCTTCTGGCGAAACATACCCCCTTCCAGCGAGAATCAAGAGTTCGGCGTGATCAAAATGATCATCGACGCCGGCATCTGCGCCTTTCAGACGAACCACGTTTTCTTGAGCAACGCTTGCAGCCATGAAATTCTGAAGGCTTGCCTCAAATTTGGCCAAAAAAATTTGCCCCTGAAGATCATCGGGCCGATCTGCCACCGCCTGACGTAATTGTTCAATAACATCTAAATAGGCAGCGTCTGTGGCTGGCTTGTCCAATGGCGGAAGTCTCTCAATGTAGGCGCCCAGCGACGGTCTATTTTCGTACCGTTCTTTGGCCCTTGTGATGCGATCTGATTGCGATAAATCAGCATAGCCCGGCGCGCCAAGCGTTCCATATAAGGCCACACTCCCCCCTATGAGAAGAAAAGCTGTCAAAACCGCAGCAACAAGAACCCAAGGCTTTCTTCCCGCCTCTGCTGCACCCACATTTTGAATTTTTGCTGACTTCAAAAGGCGGCGGGCAATCTCGGCATGCAGTTGTTGTGCCTCCTGAGGCATCAATAGGCCACGCGCAACATCGCGCTCCACTTCGTCGAGCTGTGCCTTGTAAAACTGCAGATCCTGATCTTGTTCTTCAGGCGATGGGGCCGGAATGCGCAAGGCGGCTATTAAAAATGCAGCAACGCAAATTGTAATTGCAGTGACCAGCGCCCAAAACAGCATTTTAACTCCTTATTTGATCTCCATGTCTAACGGGAGTTTGCCAATTTAAAAAGAGGCCCTAGACATCTTGACGCATATGTCGCTTCTGGCTTTGCTTGTGACGCAGTGAGCCGTCATTAACGCAGGAAATTTTGTCAAAAGCCGCACATCTGTGCGAATTAGAGTGGATGCCTGTATGAAACGTTATTCTGCCTTCGCTGTCGCGCGTGAAGCCCTGCGCTTTCACTCCGGCTGGGAACGGGCCTGGCGCAATCCTGAGCCCAAGAAAAAATATGATGTGATCATCGTTGGGGCAGGGGGACATGGGCTTGCCACGGCCTATTACCTTGGGCGTAACTTTGGGATCAAAAATGTTGCCGTCATCGAAAAAGGTTGGCTTGGCGGGGGCAATACGGGGCGCAATACAACGATTATCCGCTCCAACTATCTCCAAGACCCTTCTGCAGCGATCTATGAAAAAGCACGCGGGCTTTATGAAACGCTCAGTCAAGATTTGAATTACAATGTGATGTTCAGTCCACGCGGTGTTATGATGCTTGCTCAAACGCAGCATGAAATTCGCGGGTATCAGCGCACGGCGCATGCCAACGCGCTGCAGGGTGTTGCCACGGAATTTATCGCACCCAAGCGTGTTAAGGAATTGTGTCCCATCATCAATCTGGACGGGCCGCGCTATCCGGTGTTGGGTGCGCTTTGGCAACCGCGTGGGGGAACGGCGCGCCATGATGCAGTGGCTTGGGGATATGCGCGGGCCTGTTCTGACATGGGTATGGATATCATCCAAAAATGCGAAGTCACCGCCGTGCACCAAAAAGACGGCAAGGTCAGCGGCGTTGAAACCACCAAAGGCACGATTGAATGTGACAAGCTGGGGATCGTGGTTGCAGGGCATTCTGGGGTTCTTGCAGATATGGCGGGGTTCCGTTTACCCATCGAATCTGTGGCGCTTCAGGCGCTGGTGTCAGAACCGATCAAACCCTGCATGGATGTGGTGGTCATGGCCAATACGGTCCATGGTTACATGAGCCAGTCTGACAAAGGCGAAATGGTGATCGGTGGTGGTGCTGATGGGTATAACAATTACACCCAACGCGGATCCTTCCATCACGTTGAGGAAACCGTGCGCGCCTTAGTTGAAACATTTCCAATGATCAGCCGGTTGAAAATGCTGCGTTGGTGGGGCGGTATCGTCGATATGACAGGGGACCGGTCCCCCATCCTGTCCAAAACGCCGCTTGAAAATTGCTTTATCAATTGCGGTTGGGGCACAGGGGGGTTCAAAGCCATTCCCGGATCCGGTTGGGGCATGGCAGAGCTGATGGCCAAAGGACATTCCCCGCTGACCGAGGAATTTTCCATGTGGCGCTTTAAAGAGGGCAAATTCATCGACGAAAGCGTCGCAGCAGGGGTGGCGCATTGATGAACGGGTTCGACCTTTCCTTTGAAGCTGAGAGCGCCTCTAAAAAAGTGCAGAACGCTCTGGATCCGTTTGAATGCTTGGTCGCGGGTCACGGTATTTTCGAAACTTGCGTATTTTATGAAACATGTGAGGTATGCTCATGTTAATATTTGAATGTCCTTACTGTGGCATCCATGCCGATGAAACGGAGCTCAGTCCCGGCGGTGAGGCGCATTTGAAACGCTTTGGTCCGGGTGCGTCAGATGAGGATTTTGAAGGTTACCTCTTTATGCGCGAAAACCCCAAAGGCGTGCACTTTGAACGCTGGCGACACTCCAATGGCTGCGGAAAATGGTTTCACGCGGCGCGCTGCACCATGACATTGGAGGTCTTTGGCACCTACAAAGCTCAAACCTTTGAGCCGCCTCAAGAGATCAAAGACAAGATCACAGCCAAACGGCCCGGTTGGTCATGGAGGACTTTTTCATGAGCACACGTCTGTCTTCGGGTGGTCGTCTGATTGACACCTCAAAACCGATTTCCTTCACTTTTAACGGCAAAAGTCTCAAAGGCTACGAAGGTGATACGCTGGCATCTGCCCTTTTGGCCAATGATCAGATGTTGATGGGCCGGTCTTTTAAATATCATCGTCCGCGTGGCGTGGTGAGCAGTGGGGCCGAAGAGCCCAACGCGTTGGTCAACCTTGGCAAAGGGGGCAAGTTTGAACCCAATCAACGCGCCACCACAACCGAGTTGTTTGAAGGTTTGCAGGCAACATCACAAAACCATTGGCCAAGCCTTGAGTTTGACGTCGGAGCCATCAATTCGAAACTCTCGCGTTTCCTGCCTGCGGGATTTTATTACAAGATGTTCATTCATCCCCGTCCGCTATGGAAACATGTCTATGAACCCTTTATTCGGCAGTCCGCCGGATTGGGTCAGGCGCCAAGCGCCAAAGACTCCAGCACATATGAACATTTCTATGCGTTCTATGACATTGCAATTATCGGCGGCGGCCTCGCTGGATTGCAAGCGGCGCGCGTAGCAGGCGCTTCTGGAAAACGTGTTCTCTTGATGGAGCAAACCGCACATTGGGGCGGACGTGCGCAAATTGATGAAGAAATGGTCGACGGCGTGCCTGTGGATAAGTTTGTGGACGATACGGTCGCCCATTTGCAGAGTTTACCAAATGTCACCCTGCGCACCCGTATGATGGGAGCAGGAATTTATGACCACGGTTATCTGTTAGGTTACGAAAGATTAAGTGATCATGTGCCTGATGCTGCAGGTCCGCGTCACCGGCTGTGGCGGATCCGCGTAGGTCATATTATCACCGCAACGGGTGCGATTGAACGTCCTTTGTCCTTTGCTGAAAATGACAAGCCAGGGGTTGTTTTGGCCTCAGCATTGCGGGATTATTTGATCGGCTATGGTGTGTCCTTGGGTGACAGAACCGTCGTCGTCACAAATAATGATGACGCCTATCTTACTGCAATTGCTGTAAAAAATGCAGGACTTGACGTGCCGGCGATCATTGATGCGCGTCAGGGTGGAGCCGGTGAGCTTGGTGAAAAAGCCCGCGCCTTGGGCATTCGTGTTGAAACAGGCAAAGGCATTGCAAGGGTTCTGGGCGGCAAACGTGTGACCGGTGTTCAAATATGCGCGCAGGTTGGCGAAGGCGCACCTTTGGAAGAAATCCCATGCGACTGTGTGGCTATGTCAGGAGGTTGGTCTCCGGTGGTGCATCTGTGGTCTCATTGTGGTGGGAAACTCTATTGGGATGCAGAAAACGTGATGTTCCGTCCGGATGTGCAAAATTATCCTATTGGATATGATGGAAATACATTTGTTGCGGTCGTGGGTGCGGCCAACGGCCATTTGGCTTTGGATGCGGCGATCAAAGATGCCTGCGATCAAACCGCATCTCTTGCAGGGGTTTCCAATCCGCCAGAGCTGCCGAGTATCGCATCGCGCCAAGATGCATTGATCGAGGCGGTCTGGATGATGCCGGCGGGTGCGGGCATAAAGCTGCGGTCCAAAGCATGGCTGGATTTTCAAAACGACGTCAAAGTTTCTGACCTGCAACTTGCGGCCCAAGAGGGCTTTGAAAGCGTGGAGCATGCCAAACGTTACACCACGCTGGGTATGGCAACGGATCAGGGGAAATTGTCAAATATCAACGGGCTTGCCACTTTGGCAGGTGCATTGAATGCAGATATTCCCGCGGTTGGAACGACCACGTTCCGTCCCCCTTATACGCCAATTTCTATGGGTGCGATCGCAGGGCATGCCCGCGACGAGGTATTTCAACCGATCCGTCAGACCCCAATGCATAAATGGCATGAGGCAAAAGGGGCGTATATGGAGCCAGTGGGCTACTGGCGCCGGCCTTATTGCTATCCGCGCGGTGGGGAAACGCACGCTCAGGCCGTAGAGCGCGAAATAAACCAGACACGTTCTTCGCTGGGTCTTTTGGATGCATCCACTTTGGGCAAATTGGTGGTCAAAGGACCGGATGCGGGCAAATTCCTTGACATGCTTTACACCAATATGATGAGCACGCTGAAACCAGGAAAATGTCGCTACGGGTTGATGTGTTCCGAAAACGGGTTCCTGATGGATGATGGCGTGGTTGCGCGCATTGATGAGGATACGTTCCTCTGTCACACCACCTCAGGCGGGGCTGACCGCATACATGCGCATATGGAAGAATGGCTTCAAACGGAATGGTGGGATTGGAAGGTTTATGTCGTAAATCTCACCGAACAATTGGCGCAGGTCGCAGTTGTGGGGCCAAATGCGCGCAGGGCGCTCGAAAAACTCGGTGGTATGGACGTCAGCAAAGAAGCGCTGGCGTTCATGGAATGGAAAGACGGAACTTTGGGCGGGTTTGACGCGCGCGTCTATCGGATTTCGTTTTCGGGAGAGCTGTCTTACGAGATTGCGGTGCCAGCGGGACAGGGATTGGCATTTTGGAACGCCCTTCTCGAAGCCGGAGAGGAATTTGGTGTGACCCCCTATGGCACAGAAGCGCTGCACGTCATGCGGGCCGAAAAAGGGTTCATTATGATCGGGGATGAAACGGACGGGACAGTGATCCCGCAGGATCTTGGCCTGCAATGGGCGATTTCCAAAAAGAAGGAAGATTTTCTTGGTAAACGCGCCCAAGAGCGCAGTCATATGGTGGATCCCGACCGCTGGCGTCTTGTCGGCTTGGAAACGACTGACGGATCTGTGCTACCTGACGGAGCCTATGCAGTGGGCGAAGGCAAAAATGCCAATGGTCAGAAAAACACCATTGGTCGGGTGACCTCCACCTACTATTCCCCCACGCTGAAGCGGGGCATTGCCATGGGGTTGGTCCAAAACGGACCGGAGCGTATGGGGGAGGTCATCGTCTTCCCCAAAACCGATGGCACAGAGGTGACTGCGAAAATCGTTGATCAGGTGTTTTATGACAAAGAGGGGGACAAGCAAAATGTCTGAAACGGAAACTGCATCATTTCCCCCTTTTAATGGTTATGTCACGGTGTCAAAAGACGCCTCTATCGGGATGATCACCTTGCGCGGGGCGCTCAATTCCAAAGGTCTTGGTTCGGCTGTTGGAAAATCTCTGCCAAAAGAGCGCTGCATTTTGGATGCCAAAGATATGCAGGTGGCTTGGATGTCGCCCGATGAGCTTATGGTATTATGTCCGAAGGAAAATGTTGCAAAGCTTGAGGCGGACTTTCAAAAATCGCTTGGATCACAGCATGCGCTGGTTTCGGATGTTTCTGATGCGCGTGCGGTCTTTACGCTTAAGGGCACGAATGTACGTGAAGTTGTGGCAAAACTTGCCCCAGTCGATATGGCGCCGGGCCATTTTGGAACCGGTGAAATGCGCCGCACCAGATTTGGACAAATCGCTGCGGCGTTTTGGATGACGGCTGACGATGAGGTGAAAATCATCTGTTTCCGTTCTGTTGCGGAATACATGTATCAACAGCTTTGTGTTTGTGCCGCGCAGGGAAGCGAACTTGATCTCTGGACGTAATTAGGCGATTTTTCCCAAAGTTGGCTGTTTGGCCTTGACGATGGTGGGTGAAAACTCCCATTTAGGGCCAATGAATTTTTAACCCGATGAAGGAGTCCTCACATGGCTTTTGAACTTCCTGATCTTCCTTATGCACATGACGCGCTGGCCGCCCATGGGATGTCACAAGAAACATTAGAATATCACCACGATTTGCACCACAAAGCCTATGTGGATAATGGCAACAAGTTGATTGCAGGTACCGAATGGGAAGGCAAATCGCTCGAAGATATCATCACCGGCACCTATGCCGCCGGAGCCGTCGCGCAAAATGGGATCTTTAACAATGCAAGCCAGCATTGGAACCATATGCAATTCTGGGAAATGATGGGACCCGGCAATTCTGCAATGCCCTCTGAACTTGAAGCAGCCCTCAAAGACAGCTTCGGCAGTGTGGATGAGTTTAAATCCCAGTTTTCTGCTGCAGGCGCAGGTCAGTTTGGCTCAGGGTGGTGCTGGCTTGTTAAAGACAGCGATGGCGGTCTCAAAGTGACCAAAACCGAAAACGGCGTGAACCCGCTTTGCTTTGGGCAAACAGCGCTTTTGGGATGTGATGTTTGGGAACATTCCTATTACATCGATTTCCGCAACAAACGCCCAGCTTATTTGACCAATTTCCTTGATAATCTTGTAAACTGGGAAAACGTTGCCAGCCGGATGTAACAGCGAGCGTGGCATATCAATTTTCTGCGGCCTGTTGGGAGATTTCCTGACAGGCCTTTTGTTTTCCCAATTCAATGGGCTTTAAGATGCAAGACAGCACAAAGGGCGTTTTGGCAATTATCATTGCAGCCACAATTTGGGGGCTTGCACCGATTTATTACAATCTTTTGACGCATGTGCCGCCGTTTGAGCTTTTGGCACATCGCACGCTTTGGTCCTTTATCTTCTTTGCGCTGGTTCTGATGTATCAAAACCGACTGGCGGAGGTCTGGCAGGCTGTCTTTCGTTTCAATGAGGCTAGGGCAATTTTTATCGCTTCTTTCCTGATTGCCCTCAATTGGTACTTTTTCATCCACTCCGTACAAACCGGACAGGCGACCGAAGCCAGCCTTGGATATTTTATTATGCCGTTGGTATC
>VMBT01000568.1_pt1 | contig 22997 bp, 18 predicted proteins | sample 4404301 | NCBI WGS metagenome assembly VMBT01 (sample SAMN12238535, study PRJNA552566) | marine metagenome | isolation source: Coastal seawater | place: USA: coastal Georgia, Sapelo Island | collected 2008-08/2009-08
TCGAGCTCGGTCAATGCAGGCAAATAGCACAACTTGATCAAACAGAGCTCTGCGTGCAATCGTTGGTTACGACTGTTCTTTAACTGGACGACGGATTGGTTCAGGATATTGATAGCGTTCACAATGAACCCCTGGCTGATCGCTCCGCAGGCATCCAGATACTTGCTGCGAACTGCTGGAGGAACTTCTAAAAGTTCCACAGTGCGTTCACTCTTGCTCACCATGATATCTCGAAAATGGTCGCTCATTCCTGACAAGAACACTTCAGGTTCAAACCCTGCATTGAGGACGTCATTGAACGCATTCATCACCTCGGCTATATCCTGTTTTACGAATGCATCCGAGAAACGGAAATACGTATCGTAGTCCAACACGTTCAGGTGCGACAACACCTCTTCGTAGTTGATTGCCCCTACCTCACCGATGCTCAGCATTTGATCGAAGATCGAAAGTGCATCTCGAAGTGCACCGTCGGCCTTTTGCGCGATCACGTGCAATGCTTCATCCTCTGCCTTCCAGCCTTCATTCGAAAGTATGGTCTTCATGTGTGCGACCATATCTTCAATACTGATACGCTTGAAATTGAATACCTGGCATCGGGAAAGGATGGTCGGGATGATCTTCTGCCTTTCCGTGGTAGCTAAAATGAACACCGCATATGCCGGTGGCTCCTCCAGTGTTTTGAGGAATGCGTTGAAAGCGGACGAGGAAAGCATATGGACCTCATCGATGATATACACTTTGTACTTACCAACGCTAGGTGGGATCCTGACTTGCTCATTGAGCGCCCTGATATCTTCAACCGTATTGTTAGAGGCAGCGTCCAACTCGAAGATATTGAACGAATAATCGTAGTTCTCATCCTCGATGGAATCCTTGTTGATCTCACGAGCCAGGATTCTGGCGCACGTCGTTTTACCAACTCCACGGGGACCGCAGAACAAGAATGCCTGAGCGAGATGATCATTCCGGATCTCGTTATACAAAGTCTTGGTCACATGACCTTGTCCGACCACCTCTTCGAAGGTGGATGGTCTGTATTTTCGGGCCGAAACGATGTATTCGCTCACAGACACAAAAAAAGTAAAAATCTGAACGGAAACGGTACCTGTTGAAAAGTATCTGAGCGAAGGATCATTTCACCTTTTCCAAGGTAAAACCAAAGGTGGTTCCTTTACCGACAGAGCTGCGAACATTGATGGATTGACCATGACTCTCAATGATGTGTTTCACGATGGCCAGTCCCAATCCCGAGCCTCCCTCGTGCCTTGAGCGACTTTTGTCGACACGATAGAATCGTTCGAATACACGTGGCAAATGCTGTTCGTCGATTCCTTCTCCTTCATCTGTCACTTCGATCAGATATTGCTCATCCATATCGTATATCCCACAGCGAACTACTCCACCTTTACCTCCATATTTCATGGCATTCGTGACCAGATTGGTCAGTACTTGCTTGATCTGTGACCGGTCAGCGACGACCTTGCCCGATCTTTCAGAGCCCTGCTTGAATTTCATTTTCACCTTGGCTTTTTCAGCTTGCAGTTCCAGAGACTCATATACTTCCTCAATGAGTTCTTTGACGTTGAACTTCTCCTTTTTCAACTCGACCTCACCACTTTCCAATCTACTGATCACATTGAGATCCTGCACCAATTCTGCCATACGATCAGCCCCACTTGCAGCACGTTCCAGGAACTTCCTTCTCACGGCCTCATCGTCCATCGCTCCGTCAAGCAAGGTGTGCACATAGCCTTGAACACTAAAAATAGGTGTCTTTAATTCGTGTGAAATATTTCCTAGGAATTCCCTGCGAAAGCTGGCATCTTGTTTCAGCGTCTCGATCTCATCGCGTCGCTCCTTGGCCCAAGCCATCACCTCACTTGATACCTCTGCTATTGGATCGACCATTTCACCGGGTTCCTTCAAATGCTGCGTCTTCAGGCGGTGAATATTCTTGTAGATGACCTTGATCTTTTTATAGATAAAACGATCGAGAAAATAATTGACCACAAGTATCCCAGTGAGAAAAGTCAGGCCTACCACAATGACGGTCCACATGACGGAACCGGTGAGATATGCAACAATGATCCCGGGAATGATCGCCACGATCACAGATGCGTATGCCGCAATATGTTTAGGCGTAGTGACCGAAGCCATGAATGCAAAGGTATGGGTTAATGGTGTGGAATTGAGAGAGCCTCAGTTCAGGCGACGAATTTGTATCCAACGCCTTTCACTGTTTGGATCATGTCATCACCGATCTTTTCACGGATCTTTCTAATATGAACATCAATCGTGCGATCAACCACATACACGCTCTCACCCCAGATCTTGTTCAATATCTTCTCACGTGTGAATACCTTGCCGGGCTTGGACATGAGAAGGTAGAGTAATTCAAATTCCTTCTTAGGGAAGGGAAGTTCTTTATCCTCAATGGAAACGGTATATGAGCTTGGATCGATCTTGATCCCTTTGTGTGAAACGGAATTTGAATCCGGGTCCACGGTGAGCGATTTTCGGCGAGCGATCGCACTGATCCGGCTCATGAGAGCTCGAGGTTTTACAGGTTTATTGACGAAGTCGTCAGCTCCTGCTTCGAATCCCGCGATTTCACTGTACTCCTCACTTCTTGCAGTGAGGAACATGATATACGTTGAGGCCAAGTCGGGATTCTGCCTTAATCTCCTGCAGGTGTCTATGCCATCCATTTGAGGCATCATCACATCGAGAATTATTAGGTCAGGTCGAAAATCGGCAGCGATTCTCAAAGCATCCTCACCGTTGTAAGCCTTGGCAGTTATAAAATCCTCTTTCTGAAGATTATACTCGATAAAATCTACGATATCGGGTTCATCATCAACGATTAATATCTTCCAGGCCATTGACTTCATATGGTGTGCAAGAAGCTACCGAAACATAAAACCGACATTACCCCTATGTTAACTAAATGTTAAGCAGGGACTCAATTGAATATCTCTTCCAGCTTACGCTCAAGCGCCGGACCGCGAAGGTCCGTTCCAATGATCCTTCCTTTAGCGTCGAGCAAGAAGGTCTTAGGTATTGATTGAACTTTATACAGCGCGGCAGCCGAGCTGCTCCAACCCTTCAGATCACTTACGTGATACCAGGTCAGACCATCTTGAGCGATAGCTCCTTTCCATTGGGTCATGTTGCGATCTAGGCTAACTCCATAGATGTCGAAACCCTTGTCATGATACTTCTCATACATCCTCTTCACGTTCGGATTTTCCATTCGACATGGGCGACACCAAGAGGCCCAAAAATCGATCAGTACCACATTCCCTCGAAGGGAAGATAGCTTCACGATCTTGCCATCCGGATTTTCCAATGCGATATCCGGAGCTTCTCCCCCGATCTCCAAAGGACGAACTGAACGCACCCTGGAACCCAATTCTTTGGTCAGTGGTGATTCAGGCATATCCTTTTCAAGCTTAGCCAAGGCATCATCGAGCATGCTCATCTGCGGTTTCTGAACGATGAATGTAGCAGCGAAATAGGTAGCTGCGGTGGTCGGCTCATTCTTGATGAAATTCCAAACTTCAGTCTCATTTTCCTTCTGCATCTTTTCATACTGAAGGGATACGGCACGGCGCAAGCTGTCAGTGATCGATCTTGGATCAAGAGAGTTGATCTCCTGTTGAAATGCTGAACCGGTCTTGTTCTGATTCATGTACAGGTCGTAAAGCTTCTTCATCTGGCTGTTGTGTTTGTCGCCCTTGACAACAGTCTCCAGGAATTGGTCTCCGCTGATCTCGATCTTGAGTTTCTGACCATTTTCCATCACCACCGGAATTCCCGGAGGTTGAGAAGTATTGATGGTAATATATCCGATCTTTCGCACTTCAGCTTCCGAGCGGAACTCAAAGTTTCCATCCTTATCTGTACGAGCTGTGTCGATCTGCACGATCTTTTGTGTAGTCAATTCATTCAAATAGATCAGTACACCCGGCTTTCCTACCAGAGTGCCTTCCAATCTGAATGCATTTGCTGTGAGCTCACTTCGGGATTGCAATTCAAGGACTGGCTCCAAAGCTTTTTCCGCTACCGGATTAGCAACTTCGAGATTGGCATTTTCCGTAGCGGTGGAATTGTTATTGCCGCATCCTATGAATGTGATGACCACAAGGGACATCATAAAAGTGATTCCGCTAAATTTTTTCATGAGGTTCATTTCTGTACTAATAACAAATTATGTGCCCGGATGTTATCTCAACCCTCGAGTTTACGTTTGAGGATCTCACTGGCCACTTTCGGGTCGGCCTTACCGCGGCTCTTTTTCATGAGTTCTCCCATGAACAACCCGAGCAACCCTGTTTTCCCATTTTTGTAGGCTTCGACTTTGTCCGGAAATGCAGCAATAGCCTCATCGGCGAGCTCTTCCAGGAAGGACTCGTCGCTACTCTGGATCACATTGAGTTCCTGAGCGATCTGCAGTGGTTCTTTATCCGGTTCGTCGAGTAATGCGGGGAATATTCGCTGTTCGGCTATGGCGTTACTCACTTTCCCTTCGTCGACCAGACTGATCAACGCACCGATGCGTGAAGGAGGAACGTGAAAATCATCGACGTCCAGGGCCTCTTTGTTGAGCCAGGCTTTGATCACTCCCATCACCCAGTTTGCAGCTGCTTTATAGTTCTCTGTGTGTTCGGTAATGCCGAGGTAGAGATCTGCCAATTCTTTGGTCTCTGTCAAAACACCCGCATCGTATGCATTGAGACCGTATTCGTTTCTGAAATTTTCGAAGAGCTCTTCCGGCAGTTTCGGCATGGACTCTTTCAATTGCTGGATCGTCTCTTCAGTCACGATCAACGGTGGAAGGTCCGGCTCCGGGAAATAGCGATAATCATTCACCAATTCCTTGGCTCGCATGCTGAACGTATTGCCTTTCAAGGCATCGTAGCTTCGAGTCTCCTGTACGATGGTCTCCCCATTCTCGATCGCGTCGATCTGACGTGTAGTCTCAAACTCGATCGCTTTGCGTACGTTGCTGATGGAGTTCATGTTCTTCACCTCGACCTTGGTCCCAAATTCAGTCGCTCCTTTCAAACGTACCGAGATATTGGCATCACAGCGAAGGGACCCTTCCTCCATGTTGCCATCACAGATATCGAGATATCGAACCAATTTTCGGATCTCGGTCACGAACAATCCGGCTTCTTCACCCGAGCGAATTACAGGTTCGGTAACGATCTCCACCAATGGAGTACCGGCCCGATTGTAATCGATCAAAGAATTGTGAAGGTCCAGATCGTGAATACTCTTCCCGGAATCCTCTTCCATGTGGATCCTCGTGAGTTCTATGTCCTTGGTAGATTCATCGATGAATTTCACACGGACATATCCTCCTGAACAGATCGGCGTTTTATCCTGCGTGATCTGATATCCTTTCGGAAGGTCGGCGTAGAAGTAGTTCTTGCGCGCATACTGATTCTCCTTGCGAATTTCCGAGTGACAAGCCAAGCCAAGCGTGATCGCCTTTGCGATAGCAGCTTCGTTGTGCTTAGGCAATGTGCCCGGATGTCCCAGACTGATAGTACTCACATTGTGGTTGGGCAATGCCCCATACTCGGCCGGATCAGAACTGAACGCTTTTGTGCGCGTCAGTATCTGTGCGTGGATCTCCAGTCCGATCACCAATTCATAATTGTCGTATACGCTGCTCATGAACGGTCGCAAAGATAATCAAGTGCTCCTGAACAATCCTGCAATCAAAGACTTTCGCTTCAGCGGCTGTGGCTATATTTGACGCCCATGAAAATCAAATCAATTCTACTCGTTCTTTCGGTGGCCGTTTTCTTATTCTCATGCACTGAAAAACAGCAAGTCGACCAGATCATATTCGCCAAGGGCATCTATACGATGGATAGTTCCAATACTGTGGCCGAATGTGTGGCAATTAGCGGTAACGAGATCGTTGCTGTAGGTTCCAGAAGTCAGATCGAGCGACAGTATAAAGCCGATACAACCTTTGATTTCCCGGATCGCTATATCTACCCTGGGTTTGTGGATGCACATTGCCATTTTTTGGCTTATGGTATCGATAAAGCCGAGTTGGATCTGAAGGATGCCATCTCTTTTGACGATATGGTGGAGAAGGTCACAAACTACGGTGCCGGTCGCCCAGGTCAGATCGTGATCGGAAGAGGTTGGAATGAAGAGAACTGGGAAATGAAGACCCGGCCGAGCAACTATAAACTCAACTTTCTTTTCCCGAACACTCCGGTTGTGCTCCAGCGTATAGATGGTCATTCGGTCTTGGCGAATCAAGCTGCATTCGAAATGGCAGGTATCGACCCGAACGAAAAGATCGAAGGAGGATACATCGAGATGATCAATGGTATACCGACCGGCTTCCTGGTTGATAAGGCAGCCGAGCGTGTATTGGATGCATTACCACAACAAACGGATGCTGGTCTTGCACGAGCATTGCTCGATGCACAAGAAGATTGTTTCAAGGTAGGATTGACCACCGTGTCGGATGCCGGGCTCGAGGTACGTGAGATCAAGATCATTGATTCATTACATAGAACAGGAGAGCTCAAAATGCGCATTTATGCCATGGCTGACCCGAACAGAGCCGAACTCGAAGCCTACTGCCCTGATGGACCTAAAGTGAATGATAAGTTGATCCTCCGTGCTGTGAAGTTGTATTGTGATGGTTCACTGGGATCCAGAAGCGCCTGGCTGAAAGAAGCTTACTGTGACGACACCACGAATCAAGGACTGCCGCAACAAGAAATGAGCTACTACTCAGAGTGGGCCACGTGGTGCAAGGACAATGGTTTCCAGGTGAATACGCATTGCATAGGGGATCAAGCCAACAAGGAATTGTTGAGTATCTATGGCGAAGTACTCGATGGTGAACGAGGTCGTCGATGGAGGATCGAACACGCTCAAGTGGTGGATCCGGCTGACATGAGTATGTTCTCCGAATATGATGTCATCCCTTCCGTACAGCCAACGCATGCTGTCTCGGATATGTACATGGCCAAAAAGTGCTTGTGTACCGATGAACGCATGGCCGGAGCTTATGCGTATCACGATCTCCTTCAGGAAACCGGACTCATCGCACTTGGAACTGATTTCCCGGTAGAGAGCATCGATCCGCTTGGTACTTTTTACTCGGCTACGTTGAGATCGAATGAAAAACGCGATATCTTCAGACCTGATCAAAAACTGGATGCCATTTCGACGATCAAAGGAATGACCATAGATGCAGCGTATGCCAATTTCATGGAAAATGAAGTAGGGAGTCTGGAACCAGGCAAGAAAGCCGATCTGGTGGTGCTGTCAACAGATCTCGTTCAAAGCCGGAATCGTGGCGAAGCGAAAGTCCTTGGAACAATGTCGGATGCGAAATGGCAGTATCTGTCACCTGCTCGATGAGCATACACATCCTCTCTTTGTAAAATCCGGTTGAAACGTGGAATGCCTATTCCGATAGAATATTTTTGCCGCTCCAGCGTATTGCATACATGAAATTCGTTCATCCAGAATTCTTGTGGGCCCTGAGCCTTTTGATCGTACCGATCATAATCCACCTGTTTCATTTCCGGAGGTACAAGAAGATCGAATTCACCAATGTGGCCTTTCTGAAGGAACTACAAAAAGAAACCCGCTCCTACCAGAAACTCCGCAACATCATTGTACTGATCAGCAGAATGTTCGCAATCACCTTCCTGGTTCTTGCCTTTGCCCAACCATATATACCCGGATCTGACAAGCAGGATCTTTCCAAAACAGAGAATGTGTTCATCTACGTCGACAACTCCTTCAGCATGCAAGCGCTCTCGTCAGAAGGCCCACTGATCGAAGTTGCACGGGAAAAAGCCCGGTCGGTCATAAAAGCCTTCGGTAATACACAGGAATTTCGCATCCTGACTAACGACGATCGTTCCACGGAAGCGCTGAATAAAGATGATGCCCTGGCAGCTGTAGATGACATCGGTATTTCCCCGTTCCAGCAAAAGATGGAAGATGTGGCGAAAGGTCTTGGATTCTCAGCGACCAGAAACCCGGCAGAACTCAACCATGTTTTTTGGATCTCTGATTTTCAGGAAAGAACTGCCGAGACAGTATCAATGGATACGAACTTCAGCGTCCATTTGATCCCTCTGCGAAGCAGTTCCAGTGCGAATGTCGGGATCGATAGTGCATGGCTGGAAGATCCGGTTGTGCAGTTGAATAAGCAGATCAAACTCAAGGTTCGCTTGCACAATTACGGTCAGGAAGATATCACAAATGGTAGTCTTGGGTTCCTTGTGAATGGAAGGAGCAATTCGGTACTCGGATTTGAACTACCCGCCGGAGCGACCAATGAAGTTGTGATCGACTACTTGCCGAGTTCAGCCGGATGGAAGGAACTGGAAGTTAAGATCGAGGATAAGGATGTATACTTCGACGATTCCTGGAAGATGAGCTTGCATGTCAGAGAAAAGGTGGGCATTCTGGAGATCAGAGGAGATGGTGGCCCAGATAATCTCAGCAGTCTGTTTGCCACAGATTCCTATTTCGAGCACAACGTTGTTTCGGAAGGGAACATACGCGTGTCTAGCTTCAGCGAACTGGATTTCATCATTCTGAATGAGGTCAATGAACTCGGATCCGGGATGATCGAGAATCTGGCAGAATTCGTTCGAAAAGGCGGTAGTCTTTTAGTGATCCCTAGTGAGCAACCGGAATCCGGAGATCTGAACACACTGTGTGAGGAGCTTGGATTGAGCCAGTTTGGTGAGTTGAATGAAAGTCCGAGTCGAGTATCGGGCCTTGCTTTGGAAGATCCGATCTTCGATAAGGTCTTCGATCGCATTCCCGAGAATCCCGATTATCCAATGATAGAAAAGCACTTTCAGCTTCATTCGGGTGGCATTACCGAACAGATCATGTCCATGACCGGGAATACGCCATTCTTACAATATGTGAATGAGGCAGAAGGAAAAGCCTTTCAGATCGCGGTACCATTGCGAGAGGAGTACAGCAATTTCCAAAAGCACGCACTGTTCATTCCGGTCATCTTGAAAATGGCATTTAACCGAAGCGTTGAGTTCCCTCTCTCGTATACCTTGACCCAACCGATGCCCCTGATACGAGGTACGGCAGGTTTACCAAACCTTCAAAGCAGCCTACAGATCGCCTCCGGTGATGAGGTATGGGTGCCGGTTGTTCAGGCTCAAGGAGGTCGATCGGTCATTGACCTGGGAGACAACCTGAACAATGATGGGTTTTATCGACTCACTTCGGAAGATTCCTTACTGCAAACCATTGCCATTAACTACGACAGAAGCGAAAGTTCCACCTCTTTCATTGCAGAAGAGAATTTCCCGGATCGATTCAAAGTTCAGGATCTTGACGTGTGGTCGGGAGGCAATTTCCCTATAGCTGCACAGATCGAGGAGATCCGATTTGGGAAACGATTTTGGAAAACCTGTGTCTGGCTTTCATTGCTTTTTCTAGCGATTGAGATACTTTTGCTGAGACTTTGGACCAAAGAGACCCAGGGCGGAGCAAAAGCTGCTTCATAAAGTAAAGAAAGCAAACTTGTCCAACTCAAAGATCCTTATCCGCGGTGGAGAGATCATAGATCCACGAAGCCCCTTCAACGGCCAGCGAAAGGATATTCTCATTGAAAAAGGAAAGATCACTAAGATCGGCAGCCGAATCAAGGCTGAGAAAAAATACCTTATCGTCGAAGCTAAAGGATGTCAGGTCACACCAGGGCTAATTGATCTGAGAGCACAGTTCAAGGATCCTGGAAAGGAACACAAGGAAGACATCATATCGGGTGCGAAGGCAGCTGAACTGGGTGGATTCACAGGTGTGGTGCTTCAACCTACCACCGACCCTGTGACTCAGACCAAGAGTGGCGTACATTATGTGCGATCTCACTCTCAGGGTGTACTGAGCTCCATTTACACCTGCGGCGCTGCAACTGCCGACCTGCAGGGAGACGAGATCAGCGAGATGTTCGATATGCACAGTGCGGGAGCAGTAGCGTTCAGCAATGGTGACCGGCCATTTCACAACAGTGGAGTTTTGATGAGAGCCTTGCTATACTGTCAGAGTTTTGGCGGGTTGATCATGACCCATTCGGAAGACAAGCATCTGGCAGCAAATGGGTCGGTCAATGAAAGCGTGAGCACGATCGGTACGGGACTGAAGAAGAGACCACCGATGGCAGAATACATTCAAGTGGAGAAGGAACTGAACTTGCTTCGTTATACCGGGGGAAGGCTACACTTTTCCCATATCAGTACCGAACAGAGTGTTGCAGCCATTCGCAAGGCTAAGAAAGAAGGTCTTGGTGTGAGTTGTGACGTGAGCATCTGGAATTTGGTGTTCAACGATGAGAAGGTGAAGACGTTTGATTCCAACTACAAGCTCCTTCCTCCATTGCGCATGGAAAAAGACCGTAAAGCGTTGGTGAAAGGGCTCAAAGACGGAACCATCGATGCCATCGTAAGTGATCATAATCCACAGAACATCGAGCGCAAGAAGGTCGAGTTCGATTATGCGGCCTTCGGTAATAGCTCCCTTCAAACAGTGTACTCGATCTACAACGAGCTGCTGAGCTCAGAACTTGATCCCGAGCAATTCGTTCAACGAACGTCCGTTGGACCACGAGAATTACTGGGGCTGGAACGGGCGACCGTCGACGTCGACAATCAGGCCAACATCGCCATCTTCGATCCAAAAGCGAAATGGACTCTGAACGCTCGCTCAAGTGGCTCCAAATCAGGGAATAATCCTTTCTTCGGCAACGAATTGAAAGGGAAATGCATCTATATTCAAAACGGAGACCGCTACGCGATTCACTAATGATCCGAAACGGGCAGAATAAATATCTTTGCTCCACAATTTTCAACCGGACAACATGGACATCAGTGTCGTAATACCCCTTTTGAACGAAGAAGAGTCGTTACCTGAACTCGTGTCCTGGATCTCGAAAGTCATGGACGAGCACAAGTACTCCTACGAAGTGCTCTTTATCGATGATGGAAGTACAGATGGTAGTTGGAAGCTGATCGAAGACCTGAGTGCTCAGAATTCGAGCGTTCGAGGAATTCGATTCCGGCGTAATTATGGAAAATCCGCGGCCTTGAATGTCGGTTTCGAAAACTGCCGAGGCGATGTGGTCATCACCATGGATGCCGATCTACAGGATTCTCCTGACGAGATCCCTGATCTACGCAAAATGATCATCGAAGATGGTTTTGATATCGTTTCAGGTTGGAAGAAGAAACGATACGATCCGATCACTAAGACGATCCCAACCAAAATTTACAACTGGGCTACTCGCAAAATGTCCGGCATCTATTTGCACGACTTCAATTGTGGCTTGAAGGCCTATAGAAATGAAGTGGTGAAGAACATCGAAGTGTACGGAGAAATGCACCGATACATTCCGGTGATCGCCAAATGGCAGGGATTCCGAAATATTGGGGAGAAGGTTGTTGAACACAGAGCTCGTAAATACGGAGTCACCAAATTCGGGATCAGTCGGTTCATCAACGGATTCCTCGATCTTTTAAGCATATTCTTCGTCGGGAAATTCGGAAAACGTCCGATGCACTTTTTCGGCACGTTGGGCAGCTTGTTCTTTTTTGTCGGTTTGGCAATTGGAGGCTACCTGACACTTGCCAAGTACATCTGGCAGGAATACAAAATGACCGAGCGACCACTCTTTTTCCTCGGAATACTCTGCATGATCATTGGTGTACAGCTATTCACAGCTGGATTCCTTGGCGAATTGGTTTCCAGATCCGCGCACAACCGCAACACGTATCAGATCTCAGAAGCTACCTTCACACAGGAGATCGAAGGTTTGCAGTAGTTTTCGATTCATTCATCGACATTATTTTGAATTTTCGTGAAATACGTATACTTGTATACGCTGATTTCAATCAAAATTATGAACAGATTCAAACTCTTTCTTCTCGCCATCGTTAGTGCGAGCTTACTCTCCTCATGCGGATACAATTCCATGGTATCAGGGCGAGAGAACGTAGAACAAAAATGGGGTAACGTGGAGTCGCAATACCAGCGACGTGCCGACCTCGTACCAAACCTCGTAAAAGTCGTACAGCAGTACGCCGATTACGAACAGGAAACACTCACTCAGGTGATCGAAGCGCGTAGTAAAGCGAAGAGCATCACGGTAGATCCGAAGAACCTCACTGAAGCTGACATGCAGCGTTTCATGCAAGTTCAAACATCTCTTGGAAGTGCGATCGATGTGTTGGTGGAACGATATCCCGACCTCAAAGCAAACCAGAATTTCATCGAGCTTCAGGCTCAACTAGAGAGTACGGAAAATCGTATCAGTGTGGCTCGTATGGACTACAATGAAGCAGCTCGAGCGTACAATACCAAGATCAAGAAATTCCCTCAGCTCCTATATAGTGGGATGTTTGGATTCAAAGAGAAACCGTACTTCCAGGGACAAGAAGGATCCGATCAAGCTCCTGACGTCGACTCCTATTTCGACAATTGATGTTCTGGAAACCCTTTTCCGAAACTGAAGAAAAACAGATACGCGCGGCGATCGAAAAGGCAGAATTGACCTTTTCGGGTGAAATACGCGTGCATGTGGATCGCTATTGCAAAAGCAATCCCTTTCTGGTGGCACGGAATACGTTCAACAAGCTGGAAATGGGAAAGACCTTGCTCCAAAATGGAGTTTTGATCTATGTGGCTTTGGAGGATCACAAGTTCGCGATCATCGGCGATTCAGGCATTAACGACAACGTCCCTGACGGGTTCTGGGATGCCATCCGAGACGACATGGCCAGCCTTCTGGCAGAAGGCAAAGTCGTAGAAGCGATCGAGACCGGCATCGAGAGGTCTGCCGAAGAACTGAAGAAGCATTTCCCACCTGTGGAAAATGATGAGAATGAATTACCTGATGATATAAGCTATGGTTCGTAAGATTCTCATACTCCTTCTTGCCATTCTGCCTTTGACGGTCATCGGAAAGGAAATTCCTTCGCCTAATAGTGGCAATCGGGCATTTGTCTTGGACCGCAGTGATTTCCTCACGGAAACTCAGGAGGTAGCTCTCTGTGAGAAGCTCAAGACCTATTTTGACTCAACGAGTAACCAGATCGCCATCCTCCTTGAACCTTCGCTGGAAGGCGAGGACCTCTTTGACTACACACACAGAGTGGCAAGAGAATGGGGAATTGGTGAAAAAGAAAAGAATAACGGGATCCTGATCTATGTAGCTACCGCAGACCGGAAGATACAGATCCAGGTTGGGTACGGACTCGAAGGCGCGGTTCCTGATTTGTACGCCAAGCGCGTCATCGACAAGCTGATGTTGCCCGAATTCCGGAAGGGAGATTACTACACCGGGCTCGATCAGGCCGTTGACAGGATCATTGAATATACGGAGGGAGAATTTACCAATGACGGTCGCGACGAAGAGGGCATCCCACCTTGGTTGGTGATCGTTCTGGTCATACTTTTCCTGGCCATTGTGATCTCTCTGGGTGGAGGCAGTAAAGGAATGACATACGCCGGTGGCAGACGCTACATTGGCAGAAGCGGCCCTTGGGTCGGTGGAGGCGGTGGCTCCTTTGGAGGAGGCGGCGGAGGATTCGGTGGATTTGGCGGTGGCTCCTTCGGAGGAGGCGGTGCCAGTGGATCATGGTAGCAAAAGAATAGAGCAGATATGCTGGAGAATTTGAAGATCGAGAACTTGCTGGTATTGGATATTGAAACGGTACCGGCCGAACCACTGTTTGTGGATCTGGATGAGCGGTGGCAAGCACTTTGGGCCAAGAAAGCACGCATCATCGATAGCGAATCGGATCCGGACGAAGTATATGAGCGCGCCGGGATCTATGCCGAATTCGGCAAGATCATTTGTATCTCGGTGGGGATCTTCGTGCCGAATGGCAAAAGCTACGACTTCCGCGTAAAGTCTTATTACGGGGACGATGAAAAGCAACTGCTCACTGAATTTGGGAACCTACTCGCCACAAGTTTCAATACAGCTCAAAAGGCATTGTGTGCCCATAACGGAAAGGAATTTGATTTCCCGTACATCGCCCGGCGAATGCTGATCAATGGACTTAAGCTTCCATTCATCTTGGATACTGCGGGTAAAAAGCCTTGGGAGGTAAATCACATCGACACCATGCAATTGTGGAAGTTCGGTGATTTCAAAAGCTTTACGAGTCTGGACCTGCTTGCCGCTGTATTTGATATCCCAACTCCTAAAGACGACATAGACGGGAGCATGGTAAGCGAGGTCTATTATGCAGAAGGAGATCTGGAACGCATCGTTCGCTATTGTGAAAAGGATATCGTGACATTGGCCAACGTCCTACTTCGCTTCAAAGGCAAGGATATTCTCACCGATGACAACATCATAAAAAGGGATAATTGATCAAAAACCTCCTTCTCAGAGGATAGCCCTCACTGTCAGATTGTTGTAATTAACAAGTGACTTAACTATATTCGACACGCTATGTGATGTTAGGCTGATCCGTCAGTTTTCGTCCTTTTTAAAACCAATTTTGACTAATTCGATTATGAAAAGAGTACTTAAGATCCTCGGGATAGTTCTCGGGGTGGTAGTTCTAGTTATCCTGATCTTCGCAGCGAAGATCAATTTCAGCCCAATTGCTTCTTATGATGTAGAACTGAAGGAAGTGACGATCACTTCTGACAGTGCGACCTTGGTCCGCGGTAAGAACATCGTTCAAACACTTTGTTACAATTGCCATGGCAATGAAAGTGGTCGCATGAGTGGAGGCCATCTTGCCGACGTCACGATCTTCGGAGACATCTATGCACCGAACATCACCAGCCATCCCGAAATGGGTAAGTTGGCGCAGTATTCCGATGCGGAATTGGTGCGTCTCATCAGAACAGGTGTAAAGCGCGACGGGCAATATGCTCCGCCTTATATGGTTAAGCTTCCTTTGCTATCTAATAGTGATCTGAATGCATTGATCGCATTCCTGCGCTCTGACGACCCAATGGTGGCTCCTGATCCTATGCAACAGCCTGATTGTAAGCCTAGCTTCTTCACCAAGTTTCTCTGTACTGTGGCGATGAAACCTCTTCCTTACCCTGAAGGTCCGATCGCGGATCCGGATCCTAATAATGCCGTAGAGCTTGGAGAGTATGTTGCAACAGGACTTGCAGGATGTTTCCAGTGTCACAGCGCTGATTTTGCAAAAAATAGCGATCTGGAACCGGCCACATCCGAAGGATTCTTTGGAGGTGGAAATAAAATGCTCGATAAAGAAGGGCACGAAGTACTTTCTCCAAATATTACCATGGATGAAGAGACCGGCATCGGTTCCTGGACAGAGGATCAATTCGTAAAAGCAGTAATGTTCGGAAGTACACCGGATGGAAGAGTATTGAAATACCCAATGGAACCATACAACAATCTCAGTGAAAAGGAGATACGAGCTGTGTGGGCATATCTCAAAACCGTTCCAACGATCTCGAACAAAGTGCCGAGAAAAGGCGAGTCCTAAGTTAGGATTCTCGAAGTTTGTGGCACAATGGCCACTTTTCTGAGCCGCTCCTGGAGCGACTATGAACTTTTGGATTTTGGTTCGGGTCGAAAACTCGAACGCTTCGGTAATGTCATACTGGATCGCCCGGAGGTTAATGCGCGTTCAAAAGAATCCATGCCACTTGCGCAATGGCGTGAACTGGCACAGGTACGTTTTCACGAAAAAGGTAGTCAAAAAGGTAGCTGGAAAGGTAAAACCGGAATCAAGGACTGGCACATCGGGTGGTCGCATGGAGAGAAGAAGATCCGATTTGAGCTGGAACTGACCAAATTCAAGCATGTAGGGGTCTTTCCGGAGCAATCTGCAAATTGGCATCTACTGACTGATTTCCTGGCAAATGAAAAAGCTCCGATGAAGGTTTTGAATCTCTTTGCATACACCGGAGGTGCTTCTTTAATAGCCAAGGCATGTGGTGCTGACGTGATACATGTGGACAGTGTAAAACAAGTTATCACCTGGGCGAGACGAAACATGGAGTTATCGGGTCTTAGTGATATACGCTGGGTGCTGGAAGATGCGTTCAAATTTGCTGCACGTGAGTTGAAACGAGGGAACAGATATGATGCGATCATCATGGACCCACCGGCATACGGACTGGGTGCCAAAGGTGAGCGCTGGCGCTTGGAGGACTCGATCCGGGACTTGATCGATACCTCTTTGAAGCTGCTGAACCCGAAACGGCATTTGTTGATATTGAACACGTACAGCCCCAAACTCAACGTTTTGGAGTTGAAAGACGTGTATAACGATGTAGCAGGTAATGAGAGGGGAATGGAATGCGATGACCTCAGAATGAAGGCATCATCCGGAAAGGATCTTCGATACGGTGCTGTACTCCGTAAAGTGAAATATTGACAAAAACTAACGCAATAGAGCCCCCGAGGGGTGATCATTGTTTTACATTTGTGTGGGAATGAAGTCGCTCTTCAAATATTCAGCCCTTCTGGGCTTCGTATTCTATGGTCTTAGTGCTTGGGCACAGACCCCGAGCACTCATTCGTCCAGTGTCAGCGTAACAGCACTGCATTGTCAGCAGGCCAGTCTCAGCTGGACCAAAGGTGATGGATCGCAACGGATCGTCCTGATCAAGGAAGGAAGTGCCGTAGATGGAACCCCTGCCGAGAACAGTTTCTACTCTACTTCAGACACGATCGGTGACGGAGCTCAGATCGGATCGGGCAATTATGTGGTCTACAATTCCAATGGAAGCGCGGTCACGATCTACGGACTGAAAAAGAACACGACCTATCACATCGCGATCTTCGAATTCAATGGTGGTGGAAGTACGTTCAACTACCTGACTTCCAGCGGATATGCTACCGCCAGCTTCACCACGGAGGACATCAATGCCAGATTCAGTATTGACGACACTTATCAATGTCTTTCGAGTAATAGTTTCTCGTTTTCGAACAGTTCTTCCCAGACCAAGTCTGGTAGTATCAGCTACAATTGGAAGTTTGGAGATAACAATACTTCAAGTGCCACAGACCCTACGCATCAATATGTGGCCGGTGGCATCTTTAAAGTAGACCTCACCGCTTATTCCACAGGTTGTTCGCATACTTACTCACTACGGGACACTGTGCTCGTTCCTTATATCGTAGATTTTGAGTTGGACCCTACGGTCAGCGGCAATGATTCTGTTCAATGCCTGGAAGGGAACTATTTCCAGTTCTCCAATTTGTCCAGAATCCCCGCCTCACCGATCTACGGTACCTATGATGCTGCGAATTATCGTTGGTCGACCAGTGATGGACAATCCGGCAACTTGTACGACGTGAACTTCTCGTTCACAAGTCCGGGATCCATCGATATCAAATTGATCGTACGGAGGAAGGTCGCTCCGAAAGGAGATTTCTGCTCAGACAGCCTCACTAAGACATATGTGGTACTTCCGAACCCGTTAGAGAATGCAAACGTTGTGTTCAGCGATACGGCACTTTGCCTGAGCGATAATCAATTCGACTTCTCGCATGATGCTTCTGGAATAGCTTCCACAAAATGGGATTTTGGAGATGGAAATGCGAGCTTCAACAATCCGGCACAGCATGTTTACAATTTCGCAGGGATCTTCCCGGTAAAACTGAGTGTGATCGACAATAACGGTTGTACCGACGAATATGAAGATACCGTAGAAGTATTCGATGAACCGAATAACTTCTTCACAGGTCTGGACCCGGCTTACTGTTTGAATGACCCTAAAGTCACGCTTCGACCTAACCTGAGCGGAGGTATATTTCAGGGAATGGGCGTAGATGCCACCGATTCCAGCTTCACTCCAAATCAGGTGGGGACCTGGTCTATCCGTTACGTCTATATTCAAGGAAATTGTAGAGATACCACGGTCCAACAGACTCAAGTACTCGATGTACCCGTCTTTGATCTTGGCAGAGATACTTTCTTATGCAATGGTGCGAGTATTGATCTTGATCCAGGCAGCGATACGCTGAACTATCAATGGTCGGATGGCAGTCGATCCGCGGGCAGGACGGTTTCATCCCCGGGACGGTACATCCTGACCGTATCGGATGGTTCGTGTTCCACTTCAGATACCATCGATGTTGCACAGTTGAATCCGCCGTCATTTGACCTTGGTCAGGACACGACGCTATGTGGTGGACAGAGCATCACTCTATATTTCTCTGCAGAAAGTGCGACGTATACTTGGAATGATGGATATTCGGTTCAATCGGGTCAACGAACAATCACTGAGAGCGGATACTATGAAGTGACGGTAAGTAATGCTTGTGGTACGGTCACAGATGATGTGAACATTAGTATTCTACCATTTGCCTGCGAGATATTTGTTCCAAATGCCTTCAGTCCGAACGGCGACAAATTGAACGACATCTTCAAACCGTCAGGTTTCTTCGAATTCACGGATATGACCATCTTCAATGAGTACGGTGAGATCCTGTTCTTTACGGACAAAGAAGAAACGGGTTGGGATGGAAACTATCTGGACGAGCCGGTGCAGTCAGGAGTGTACTACTTCCACATCCGATATCAGTTGCCTGAATTTGGCAGCATGGTCAAGAAATCCGAAAGCGGATACGTCTGGTTGGTACGATGATCAGAACTCGTAGTTGATCCGAACATCGAGACCGAACTGATTCAAGTTGAATTTCACGAACCCATCTTCACCGGATCGCAAGATCTGTGTATCGAGGAAAGGTTGCGCACTAAGCACCCAATCACTGTCCAATCGGATCTGAGCTGTACCTCCCATCGAAAAGGCAACATTGAATTCAGCAGGGTTGTACGGTGTATATTCCAACTCGTGGTCAAACTCTCCTTCCACACTGAATCCCTGGAGGAAAATGTCGAGCTTCTCGTTGAACAGGAACTGAAAGCGCGGTCCCAGGAAAAGGCTGAATTGATACGTGTGTCGGTATTTCCGAGAGGATATGTCGCGGTGAAACAGGAGCGGAATGCTCAAATATGTATAGCGATAGTGATAATCCGCAACCTTGATCCCATTGTTGGACAGGTCCTCTACCCTTCCGATATCAGGATGAATACTGTCGAGGTATTGCAGATCCTCCCAAACGCGTAGAAATCCATAATTACGGAGTTCTACCCCTGTTTGTAATGCCCAATCCTTGTCAATGGGAAGTTTGACGCCAAACCCCGCATTCCATCTGAAATCAGCACGATCCATTTTGGCAATGGAATCGCGATCGGGCTGGTCGTGATCTACAGCGCTTATAAAGTGAGACGAAAACGAAGGAGACAGATAAATACCTATGCTTTGTCCATATGTGTTCAAACTGACGAATAGCGAACAAGCCAGAATGATCCCAAAGCGAATCGATGTACATTTCATAGCGCCCTCGCAATATACAATAACGTGTAAATTGCGTAGAGATGAATAAGGACAAGCTCGTTGTTTTCAGTGGCGCCGGCATGAGCGCTGAAAGTGGTTTGAAAACTTTTCGTGGAGCTGGTGGATTGTGGGAAGGACATCGCGTGGAAGAAGTAGCAACACCCGAGGCCTGGGCGGCTGACCGCGAGAGGGTGACCCGGTTCTACAACGAACGACGAAAACAGCTCTTTGACGTTGAACCCAACCAAGGACACAAAGCCATTGCCGAATTAGAAACGCGATATGATGTGGTGGTTGTTACTCAAAACATCGACAATCTTCATGAACGTGCAGGATCCACTCAAGTAGTTCATTTGCATGGCGAACTCATGCGTGGTAGAAGTGAGAAAACCGGACACACCTATGAACTGGAACAGTGGGAACTGAAACCAGATCAATTGGCTCCTGATGGTGGACAAATGCGTCCACATGTGGTGTGGTTCGGTGAAGCTGTTCCAATGTTGGAAAATGCGGCTGTCGAGATCTCGGATGCTGATATCCTCGTAGTTGTTGGGACATCACTTCAGGTATATCCTGCTGCCAGTCTGATCCATTATGCCCCCGACCATTGTCGTAGGTTCCTGATCGACCCCAATCCAAGTCATGTGTCTTCATTCGAAATTATCAAGGAAGGAGCCGAGGAGGGGATGCGAATTCTGAGGGGAATGCTCTAAACCAAAAAAGGCTATAAAAGAAAAATGAGGGGCTGTCGCAGCTCCTCGTTTTTTCTTTTGTTCATCGACCGAAATATTAGTGTCGCATGAAAGTCTGTTTCGGTCAATGCCCACTTCCTAATTAGATGAGGGAAGCAGTAGTCTAGTATTGAAACCTAATCTTCACTATCAAATATAGACTTATTTTTCTATATATGGGAAATAATGTGAAAATATGTTCTATTTAGAACGGTTCTAAACAATTATACGTGAATGTTTCCGTATGATTTCGACATTTTTGTATACGCTCAATGATTATGTCTGCTATTAACGACATTATAAATGCCTGTAATAGCGGCACTTCCACCATGACCGACGGGTTCACGGACATTTTCACATCAGCCTCTGATCTTCAGATGTTGTCCACATATGCATCTTCCGAAATGGGAGATTCGGCATCGAATTTTCTTTTTTTAAGCGCGAATAATGCCATAATTCTACCCGTTTCGATTCTCATTATTGCACTTTTTGTGGTCGTCGGCGTCCAAATTCAGCAACTCTTGCATAAAAAACGTCTCCTTAAAGAGATTGGAGAGCGCGAAAAAATACTCCGCGATCGGGTGGATGAGTTGAAATCATACGTTCAGAAACTGGAAGGAGCAAAACACAGTGCTGAATCCAGTCTGGCAGCAAAATCGAATTTCCTTGCAGAAACCTCGCACGAGATCCGAACACCCATGAACGGTATCATGGGTATGGCTAGTCTGCTGCAAGACACCAAATTGAACGAGACCCAACGCATATATGTAGATGCTATTGAGAAAAGCAGCGAGAATCTCCTGGCCATATTGAACGACCTATTGGATTATTCCAAGATCGAAGCCGGTAAAATGAGCTTTGAGAAGAAGATCATCGATCTGGAGCTTCTGATCAATGAGGTTCGTACCATATTTGTCAAGCAAGCCGAGGAAAAGCATATTCAGATCGAGAATCGAATCACAGATGAACGCGTCAAGTTCTTCATGGGTGATATCCTGCGTATTCGCCAAGTACTGATCAACTTGGTAAGTAACGCCGTTAAATACACCGCCGATGGCAAGATCACGATCCAAGTAGATCTGGATGACCTTAAACCCGGGAAAACAGGCAAGGAAAAGATGGCTCACTTGCAATTCCGTGTCATCGATGAGGGAGAGGGGATACCATTATCCAAGCAAGAAAAGATCTTCAAGGCCTTTGAACAAGGAGACGTTAGCAGCAGTCGATTGCATGGAGGAATAGGCCTAGGCTTGAGCATAAGTAAGCGGTTGGTTGAACTCATGGGAGGAGAGATGAGACTTCAATCTGAACCGGGTCAAGGTTCAACATTCTGTTTTTGCCTAGATGTGGAGATCCCACGAAAGGCCTATCTCATGGATCAAATCCAAAACAAGAAACCGCGGGTGGTCAAAGATGACCACCACCTGGCCGAAGATATCCCGCTCCACATCCTGATCGCAGAGGACAATGAGTTCAATATGCTTATGCTGGAAAAGACCCTGGAGAAATTCGGTTTCAGCAATGTGCTCAAGGCGGAGAATGGACTGGAGGTCATGGAACTCTTGCACGAGAATCCGGTGGATCTCATTCTGATGGATATACAAATGCCGGAGATGGATGGTGTACAGGCTACCCTTGCCATACAAGAGGAGTTGGGTGAAGACCGGCCGAAGATCATTGCCCTAACGGCACACGCCTCGGATACTTCCAAAGCATTTTATCTCGAACAAGGTATGGATGGATTCCTGAGCAAGCCTTTCAAAGCGGATGACTTACGCGCTTTACTGCTTCAATACGGTCGTCAACTTCAATTGGATAAAGGGAGTGATACACGCTCTTGATCCCTATTCAGCCAGCCCCAGTATTTCATTGATGGCCTTAGCCTTCAGGCGGGTCTCACGTAATTCCTGCTGTGGATCAGAATCTATGGTGATGGCTCCACCTACGCTGTACGACAATTGTTTACTGCTCCGATCGTAGATCATACTGCGAATGATCACATTGAAGTCGAAATTTTCCTCAGGATCGATGTAACCTACGCTTCCACTATACCAACCGCGCTTGTCGCTTTCTAGCATCTCAATATGCTTCATAGCCGCGATCTTAGGTGTGCCGGTCATGCTACCCATGGGAAATGCCGCACGCAAGACATCCGTGAATGCCACATCCCTGACTTCGGAAGAAACACTGCTGATCATCTGATGCACCTGGGCAAAAGAATGAATGCCAAACAACTCCTCCACGCTGACTGTACCAGGAATGCTGAATCTTGACAGGTCGTTGCGCACCAGGTCCACGATCATGACATTCTCAGCGCGTTCCTTGATCGATTCTTCCAATTGAATGGCGGCCATGCGATCCTGGCGTTTGTCTGTGAAGCGGGCGCTGGTTCCTTTGATCGGCTGCGACAACATTTTACCCTCGTAGTGCTGCATAAAGCGCTCGGGACTTGCGCTGAGTAGAAATGTATCGGCACATCGAACAAATGAAGCAAACGGGACCGGAGATCGCTCGATCAACGTACAGAAGAGTCTGTCGGGATGCTCAATACCCATATCCCGCAGCTCTTTCGCATAACACAAGTTGAGCTCATATACATCACCATTGCGGATCAGTTCTTTAACGGACTCTACATTTCGCAGATATGCACTCTCGCTCATTCGGGAAGAGACCTCCCCATTCCATTGGATACTAGGCTCCTCTGTTTGGACTTCGTTTTCCCAGAGATAGCGATACAATCCAGGATCTGCGCCGTGCACTTCGAGATTCCCGCTACGATCCACTGCGATCACAAGCTCCGGTTGCACGAAATAAACCGTGGGCATATCGATACCGCTTTCATTAAAGCTATCCAGGACTTCGATATCGTTTTTAAGATCG
>VMBT01000571.1_pt1 | contig 22854 bp, 24 predicted proteins | sample 4404301 | NCBI WGS metagenome assembly VMBT01 (sample SAMN12238535, study PRJNA552566) | marine metagenome | isolation source: Coastal seawater | place: USA: coastal Georgia, Sapelo Island | collected 2008-08/2009-08
TTGAGCTTTTAGGGTTTTGCAAGGCTTTTTCAGTCTCTTGCCAAATCCTTTCAGGGGTCAGAAAGCTAAGCTCACCTGAATCTTTTATTTGTGTTAATGCCAACTTCAGAGAATCTGATATTTCAAAAGTATCTAAATGTTCTAAAGTTTTTAATCTTGCCACCCTAAACGCTCTCAACGGGTCCTCGCTGAAGGCCTCTGAAGTGTTGCGCAGTACTCTTTGTCGAAGATCTTGTAAGCCTGCAAAAGGATCAATCAACTCTCCAGTAGAATCTTCTGCTATCGCATTAATAGTTAGATCTCTGCGTTTGAGATCATCATTGAGAGTAACGCTCTCATCTGCAAAGAAGGTGAAGCCTTTGTAGCCAACACCTGATTTTTTTTCTGTTCTTGCAAGCGCGTATTCTTCTTTTGTCTCAGGATGAAGGAATACTGGGAAATTTTTTCCTACAGGAACATACCCAAGCTGTTCAAGCATTGCAGGGTTGGCCCCAACTACCACCCAATCAATTTCTTTGGGTTCTACTCCAAGAAAGCTATCGCGAATACAACCGCCAACCTTATAAATCTTCATGCATAACTTTAACGCTAAATTTTTTTTGATCCTCAAGACGAAGGGCAGTAAGCTTGTTGCCCCAAACACATCCAGTATCTAAGCCTAAGGCAAGGGGGTTTTTAGTTTTTCCATTCAGAGAAGCCCAATGCCCAAACACAATGCTCACATTTTCCTTATCAAAGTCAAAAACATCAAACCATTTATGAAAACCTTTTTTTGGTTTTGCAGATGTATTATTCAAATCTAGCGCGCCTTCCATGTTGATAAACCTCATTCTTGTGAAGCAATTTATTGCGAACCGGGCTTGTTGCTCTTCATTCAACTCGTTGGACCATTTTTTTGGTTTATTCCCCCAGACAGCTGCAATGGAAGAGCTTGGATCTTGCAAAATGAAATTACTAGTATTTTTTGCAATTGCCATCGCCTCATGAGCTGTCCAAAAGAAGGGAATGCCAGCGTGTACAAGCATAAATTTTTTTCCATCAATCAATTTTTCAGCCAGTAGAGGTCTTTTAATCAACCATTCGTAAAAAGCGTCTCGCTTGGGATGCTCGAGTAATTTTTTGAGAGGCTTATATTTCTTATTTTCATTTAGTAATTTCAAAAATAAAAAATCATGATTACCTAATACAGCATCGACACCGTCATGTGTGGTACAAAATTCTAGTACTTCAGCAGAAAATTTTCCTCTATTTACCAAATCACCAATAAAAAAAAGATCATCGTTATTTTCTTGGTAATTAATTTTTTTAAGTAGTTTTAAGAGCGTTTGGAAACAGCCATGCACATCGCCAATTACATATGTGCTCATTTTTTTAACTGGTTAAAAAGCTCTACATAATCTTCCGAGCTTAATTCCTCTGGTCTCTGCTTAGGATCAATTAGATCCTTAAGGTCTTTTTGCGAAAAAGAGTTTTTTAAGTTATTGATCAAGGTTTTTCTTTTGTATTGAAAGGCTGCATCTATAAATTGAAAGAATTCAGTTTCAAGCTTTGGTTTAATTAATGATATTTTTTTTTGCATCTCTATAAAAGCCGACATTACTTTAGGTTTAATATCAAAACTCTCAGGAGGAACATCAAATAAAATAGTGCTTTGGTAGTGCAAAGAGCATTTCACACCCAATTTTCCCCAATTCCGTGAACCTGGTTTTGCAATGATTCTTTCTGCAACCTCTTTCTGTAGCATGAAAAATGCAAATTGTGGCTGAAAGGATGGCCTCAGTATTTTAAGAAGAATTTGAGATGAGATATTGTAGGGTAGATTACCAACAATTATTTCGAATACATCATCATCTTTTGGAGTCCAAGACAGAAAGTCAGCTTGAATAATTTCTCCACTCTGGCTTGCAAGGTGCTTGCTTAAATACTCAACATTTTCTGGATCTATTTCAATACAAGTAAGCTTATGATTTTTAGCTAAACCAGAGGTTAGGGCACCATTTCCTGGACCAATTTCCAAAACTTTTGAACCAATGGGGTGAATGGCTGAAAGAATACTATTTATAATGAGAGGATCTTTTAGATAATTTTGTCCAAACTTATATCTTTTCTTTCTATCCATCACTCAGAAGTCTATTGGCTTCTTTAATGGCGCTCATTAGAGAATCTGAAGAAGCATGACCAGACCCAGCCAAATCAAGCGCAGTTCCATGATCAACAGAAACTCTTATGATCGGAACCCCTATGGTGACATTCACACCTTTCCCAAAAGAGAGAGCCTTAAACGTAGGTAGCACTTGATCATGATACATTCCAATAAAAGCATCAAACCTTTCAAGATTTGATTTAGTAAACGCACTGTCAGCTGAAATAGGGCCTGCTATATCTATCCCAAAGCTTTTAAGTTCTGAGATAGCATCAGCTAAAATCTCTATTTCTTCTGTTCCAAGTACTCCGCTTTCTCCGGCATGAGGATTGAGACCCAATAATGCAATATTTGGACGCTTGATGTGGTAAAAATTTTCAAGGTATTTAAAGGTCGACTGACAAACTCTTAATATCAACTCTTTATTGATTGATTGAGCAACTTCTTTAAGTGGGATATGAGTTGTTGCCAGCACAACTTTTAAATGCTCGCTAGACATCATCATGAAAGCATTCTTGGCTTTGGTAATTTCTTCAATATATTCTGTATGCCCAATAAAAGGCACTCCACAGCTAGACATATTATTTTTTTGAATAGGCCCAGTTACCAACGCGCAAGTATCTCTTTCCATAGACATACGAATCCCAGCCTCTAAGTTCTTCAATACATATTCTCCATTAGCAGGATTTAGCCTCTTGCTTTTAGTATCAACACATTCCGTAATTTGAAGTATCTGAAGCGTTCCCATTTGATTGGGTGATAGCTCCTCAAGACTTTTAACCATTTGAATATTGGTCTGAAGATTGAGTTCATTGGCACGATCTTCAAAAAGTTTTGGGTCGCCAATAAGAACTACTATTGCCTTGGATTGTTCCCAAAATGAAGATTGGGCAAGTTGAATGATGATATCTGGGCCAATGCCACCAGGCTCGCCTGCAGAATAGAGAATAGTTTTCAATCTAAGTCTTTAAACTCTACAAAAGCTTCTGCTCTCATAGTTCTAAGAGAGTTTTCAAGCTCCTCATCGTATTTTCTTGAAAAAAGAATGTTATAGGCTTGATCTTCAATGATATCGAAAGTTTTTTCATAGTTTCTTTTGCCCAATACTTCAAGAAAATGAAATCCAAATTGAGATTCAAACACCGGAGAGACGATGCCTATTTCTGACTCTAAAAACATTTTTTCAAATGTTGGGTCTGTTACTCCCTTGCTAAGCCAATCTAGATCTCCACCACGATTAGCAGACCCAGGATCTTCGGAAAATTCTTTGGCAAGAAGTTCAAAGCTTTCTCCTGCGAGCACTCTATCTCTAACAGCTTCAATTTCTTGTTTGGTAAATATCTCATCCCTTACTTTGGTTGCAGACATTAATATATGTCTAACATTCCACTGATCCTCGTATTGAACAAATCGTCCTCTTTTATCAGTAAGCTTTAAGATCTGAAAACCTGCACCTGTTTTTAAGGGATTTGATACAAAGCCTATAGATTCATTTTTGACAGCTTCTGCAAAGATTGATGGCATAGCATTAATCTTTCTGAATCCTAGACTTCCACCATTTCCTGCATTGCTGGCTTTAGAATATTGCTGCGCTAAGACAGAGAAATCTTTACCGCTTTGAATTTCTTCTACTAATGTATTAGCTAAACTTTCAGTTGGCACCAAAATTTGCGCAACTTCATACTCGGGATATAGTTGATCGAGTGCTTCTTCGGATGCTAAGAATGCAAAGAGTTCCTGTTCCGTAATTTCAATACTACTGGCAACTTTTCCTCTTTGGACCCTTTGGATGATCATTTCTTTTCTTATCTGATTTCTAAATTCCTCATAGGTTTGATCTCTGGTTTCAAAACTAGATACAAATTCATCCAAAGTAAGATTGTTATTTCTAGCAATATCTTCCATGGTTGCATTTAATTCACCATCGCTAATTCGAACTCCCGCTCGATTTCCCATTTGCAACTGTAACTCTTCAACAATTAGTCTTTCATTTACCTGATCCAATAAAACCTCATCAGGAGGCATTTGAATACCTTGCTCAGTAAGCCGAGATTTAATAGTTTTAAGCATGGAGTCAACTTGTGACTCAAGCACTACGCCTTCGCCGACAATAATTGCAACTCTATCAATAATTTCTACGGCAGAAATTGGCACAGAGAGTGAAAAAGTTATAAATAATAGTGAGGTAAAGTTTTTCATACGTAATTTATTCTTGAAAGTTCTGCAAGAGCCTTTGAATCCTTTTAGAGGGACTCATTAAACCCTTAAGCTCAATCTCGAAAGTGATTCTACTTTTATTTTCGTAAGAAATCATTTCTTTCCAACTCTCTTGAGCAATTAATTGGGCATCCGCCTGCATGAGATTTAGGTCAATCAGTCTTTTGTCTCTTGCAAGAATTCTCCATGCCACACAACAATTTTCATACCCTATACCAATGTAACTATCCATATTTTTATTGGTAATAGTATCCTCGCTGTTATAAATAAAAGCCTGGTAATTATTTCCAAGATCAGAAATTATGGAAAATTCTCTAAAATCAACCTCTTCTAGGAACAAACCCCTGCCAACATTTTGTTTATGTTGAGCAATTTTAAAAGTGCTCCCTCCTATGCTTTGTTGAAATGCAATTTGGCCATGCTGTACTTCAGATTGATTGAAATCATAATCAAGAACAAGTTGGATAAATGTATTGTTATGCATTAATGTTGCATCAAGCAGGAGTTGCTCTGCAGGCAACTGAAAATTAGTAAAAAACTTATTCAAAACCTTTGAGTCTTCATAATTTTTTTTGATACCAAGCATGCCTTGGAATTGAGTAGAGGCTTTATTGAACAAAAACTCAAACCCTGCAGTAAGTGAGCGCTCATCTAAAGTAATATCTTTTCCAGAAAATACTGGGTTTGAGAGCATGTCGTATGCAAAAGTATTTTTTACCTGATCATCAAGTAGGAGAATATTCCCATAATCTTCATAGGGAGTATATTTTATTAATAGAAATGGCTTGAGAGCTGAATTAGAGTTCTGATCTTTTAGGAACGTAGAGGCATGTAGATATGCAGATCCTATATTTGTATTTTTTGGAGATAAGGTATCTTGGACTTCATATTCTCTGGATGTATGTGTATATGCCGCTTGAACTGACCATTCTTTAAAATAATGCATGACATTAAATTCAGTTTTTAAATAGTCTCTTGTGAGGGAAGAGCTATTAGCTTGAAAACCACTGGTTTGGATAAATTGCTGGGGCAGATGAAATTTAGAGCGAATTGCCTGAAGGCTAAAGCCAACGTTGTTCCAGGTATCAGCATAATTAATCTCAATTTCAGGTTTTTTTGCAACTGATTTAGAAGCCACAGGATCAAGCAACTGCGCATCTTCGCTTCTAATGGTTAAGTCAAGATTATTATTTCTATATTCCAAGCTAGCATTCTGGAGAAGGTAGGGCGACCTATTTATGTCGATATTTGAAACAAAGGTTGGGATATTTTGTAGTACTAGAAAATCAGAGGCTTTTGCCCAATTAATGTTGTAGCTAAATCCTGCAATTCCTCCATGTGCGCGGGTAGCTCCTGCCCAACGATTATTATCCAGTGCATCTAGCCCCTTCAATTTTTTATCTTTATCCAAAAACAAACCATCGATTTCGATATCTAGAATTGAAGATTTATATCTGAAATTGCTTTCAAATCCTTTGCCTCGATCGGCAAGATTTCTTGGTGCAAAAGTAATATCAGATGAAGGGGATAAAATCAGGAAATAAGGAAGAGAAACGTCTAATCCTTCGCTACCAAATTGAATCTTTGGTTCTAGAAATCCTGAAAGACGGTCCGTGGTAGCAGGAAAGGGTACCCACGGTAACCAAAGAACCGATCTTCCAAATACTTCCAGCTCCATATCTGAAATACTCCCTCGGCCGTTATCATTAACAATGACATCACTGCCATTAATTTTCCATCCTCCAGGATTATTGCTGCAGCTGGACATAACGACCGTTTCCATTTTAAAAAGGTTAGCTTCTCTATTCAGCGTCCCGAAGGTTAATTCCAGAGGGCTTTGATTTCGCTGAAGCGTTCCATTTATAGCAGATAATTCTTCACCAGAATTTTGGATATTAAGAGATTCAAAAGTGAGTCGAAAAAGCTCGCTGTTCAGGGAGCCAGCTTTCACAAACCCTGAATATTCATTGCCGTTTCTAGTGACGTTTGCTTCGTTAGCTTGGATTATGTTGCTTGCAGAGAGAATCGAGACATTTCCTTCTAATTTAAAGGTATTATTATTCTCAACCTCTGTAATATTTGCTGATATGCTGGGAGTAGAACTATATTCCATCTCCCAAAAGGGAATATTTGGGCACGCATGTTCTTTACTAAAAAGCGGAAACGCTGTTAGCAATAAAAAGAACTGTACTAATCTAATATTCATAGCCCCACATTAGTTAGAACAAAGAATCTCTCAAAAGTTTGATATTTCGATGTATTTTGGGATTTCAAGTAACGCCTCTTTACCAAAGAATATCTCATCACCAATTTTGAAAGTAGGAATTCCAAATACTCCGAAATCTACTGATTTTGTAGTGTTTTCAAGCAATTTATTTTTGGAGGATGGATCTTCACTTACATTTATTAATGCATCTGCATCAAGCCCTTCAGAAAGTAGAAAAGACTTAAGGATTTCTGCATCATCAAGCTTTAAATTTTTTTCCCAAATACCTTTAAACAAGATGTCGGTAACTTTAATTTTTAGATCATCCTCGCTAATGCCAGCCAGCATTCGCATCAATTGCAATGTGTTTAGAGGGAAGTGGGAATTCATTTTAAAGTCATTGAGAGCATGTCTCGAAATAAATCTTTGCATCTCCTTCATCATGTAACTCATCTTATTAGGGATTTCAGCAAACGCCATCCATGGGGGTTGATTGCCGGTAGATTTAAATACTCCTCCCAACAAGCAGGGAAAGTAATCAACGGATACATTATTTTCCTCTTCAAATTTTGGCAGCACTTTATGACAAAAGTAGGCATTTGGGCTTGCCAAATCAAATATAAAATCAATTTTCATGTTTAAATTATACTAGTAAGCATACTTATAGATGGAGCTGAAATGAATTTAAAAGACAAAGTGCTATTTATCACTGGGGGAAGCAGAGGAATTGGCTTAGCGATTGCTAAGAAAGCGGCAGTAGATGGAGCAAAGATTGCCATAGCAGCTAAAACTGCTGAACCGCATCCTAAATTACCGGGAACTATATTTACCGCAGCTCAAGAAATTGAGGAAGCTGGAGGAGTGGCTCTTCCACTAGTTTGTGATGTTCGTTCAGAAGAAAGTGTCAGAGAAGCTATTAAAGTTACGGTTGAAACATTTGGCGGTATAGATATCTGCGTCAATAATGCATCTGCCATTCAACTTACTAACACAACCGATACAGACATGAAGCGCTACGATCTCATGCATCAAATCAATGGAAGGGGTACCTTTATGGTCAGCAAGTATTGTATTCCTCATCTTAAGCAATCCACTAATCCTCATATTTTGAATCTTGCCCCGCCCTTGGATATGGAAGAGAAATGGTTTGCAGGCCATGTTGGTTACACCATGGCAAAATATACAATGAGCATGTGTGTTTTAGGCATGTCTGCAGAATTGAAAGAATTTGGGATAGCGGTCAATGCCTTATGGCCTAGGACTGCAGTTGCAACTGCTGCAGTTAAAAATGTTTTAGGAGGGGAGCAGCTAATGAATATTTCACGTTTCCCCGAGATCATGGCAGATGCGGCCTATGCTATTTTTAATAAATCTTCTCAAGAATTCACTGGAAATTTCTGCATTGATGACCTTATTTTGTATGAGGCAGGAGAGAGAGATTTTAGCAAGTATGCTGACGTTCCCTTTGAGCAATTAGCTCCAGATTTTTTTGTACCTGATAACACACCACTCCCTGAGGAAATAAAAAATAGTTAGCTCCAAAGATAAGGCTTTTAGATTTGCTAAAGACTTTGACCCAGCAATTAACAAAGTTTATCCACTTATTGAAGAGGCTAGCGGTAGAGAATATTTTAGAGTTTCCTCGGAAAGCAGCACATTTATTGTTTGCTTAGCAAGCAATGCCAATCAAGCAGAGTTCTATAAATTAGCAACTCAACTAAGTAAAGGAGGGGTTCGTGTTCCTGCTTTGCTCTCTATCGCAAACGACCAGATGCTTTCAGTGCAGGAAGATTTTGGAGAGGATTGTTTGCTCTACCACCCAAACCCTTATTCTGAAAACCTAATTGAGGCAACCCTTCAACAGTTATCACTATTGCAGCATCTTCCCATTAATGATCTACCTTTGCTCGAACCTAAGGATTTAATAAAGCAAGCATCACTCATGCAATCCATTTTTCTTGAAAGCTTTTTAGAACTTCCAAGAGATCAAAATTTATGCGCCTTCCTTGAGAATCTTGCCCTTAGTGTTGCAGCTCAGCCACAAGTAAATTGTCATTTTGACTTTGAAAGAAGAAATCTCTTTCTTTTGGCTAATGGAGAGATAGGCATCATTGATTTTCAGGATTTAAAAAGAGGACCTTTAGGAATTGATTTGGCTGGTTTTTGTATAGATCATTACTTATCAGTTGATAGGGAGAGGATAAATAATTGTTGCAGCATGCTTCTTAAGCTTGAGCATTTTAATTTTTCTGATGCTGAGTTAGTTGAGATGGTGTTAATGGCTGCATTACAGAGAAATGCAAGAATCCTAGGTGTTTTAAGTAATCTCTATCTAGAACAGCAACGTGCATTTAGATTGCCAGACTTAGAGCAGATTTTAAAAAATTTCATTGATATTACCTCACTACTGAACCTTAAAGAATTTTCTGTTTTAGAAGATGCTCTTAAACTTATCCCTACAAAGGTAGCTGCAATATGCAAGCAATGATTCTTGCTGCTGGGCTAGGCAAGCGACTCAGGCCTTTAACCGATAAGGTTCCTAAACCTTTAATTGAAGTAGGGGGCATACCCTTGATCGAGAGAGTGTTACTAAAACTTCATGAATTTGGCTATCGTCGCTTTATCATTAATACGTTTCATCTAAGCGATCAGCTTATTGCTTGGGCTAACAGCACCAAGATTGATGCTGAGATCATTCTTTCAGTTGAGACCGATCTTTTGGGAACAGGAGGAGGCATTCTTAATGCAAGCCATCATTTTACTAAAGAGAAATTACTTATTTGTAATAGCGATATTTTATTTAACTTTGACTTAGATAATTGCTTCACTGCAAACCATCCTATTCAGCTCATTGGAGTGCCCAATCCAGCGTTTAAATCTGAAGGAGACTTTAGCATCACGCCAGAGGGAATAGTTAGCCTTGAAAAGACAAATGCAATTACGTTCGCTGGCATTTCTCTGGTTGATCCAGCCATATTTACCGAACATAAAACCAAGGATTTCCCATTTGATTTATGGAAAACAATTTATCAACCATATATCATGTCATCTCAAGTTTCTGGAGTTGAACTCCATGATTTTTGGATGGACATTGGAACCATAGAAAGACTGCAGGAGGCTAATAATTCAATCCATGACTGACGTTCGCATTGCACCATCAATTTTATCTGCAAACTTTGCTGCATTGGGCGCTGAGGTCAATGCTGTTCTTGATGCTGGAGCGGATTGGATTCATTTTGATGTAATGGATAATCATTATGTGCCAAACCTGACAGTCGGACCCATGGTTTGTAAATCTCTTAGAGATTCTGGGGTAAAGGGTTTTTTAGATGTCCATTTAATGATTACTCCGGTTGATGCTCTTGCACAATCTTTTATTGAAGCTGGCGCAGATCTTATTTCTTTTCATCCGACTGCAACTGGGAATATTGAGGAAACCATCGCAATGATTAAATCCTCAGGAACTAAGGTTGGCTTGGCATTGAATCCAGACGAAGATGTATCGCTTATTGAGCCATATATTTCTAGTCTTGATTTAGTTCTTATGATGTCGGTTTTTCCTGGATTTGGCGGTCAAAAATTTATACCTGAAGTTTTAGATAATGTGAAATTAGTTAGAAGCATGATTGATGCCTCTGGAAATGATATTAAGCTTGAGATTGATGGCGGCATTAATCAAGATACTATCGGACAGGCCTATGCCGCTGGCGCAGATACTTTTGTTGCAGGCTCCGCTATTTTTAATACTTCCGATTACAAAGAAACAATTACCCAGCTTCGTGCGAGCCTTTCAACTTAGCTTCATACTTTCACTCTTGATTATGCCCCATGAGATATCGGGAGCATCCATCATCTTTAAAAACGAAAGCGGACAAGATGTTTTTCTCAATGTTGAGATAGCAAACAATTTTACCAAAAGAAAAAATGGCCTTATGTACAGAGAATCTCTTTCAGAAGATTCAGGGATGCTATTTATATGGGATCAGGAGGATACTCGGTGTATGTGGATGAAGAATACTTATATTCCTCTAGACCTAGTATTTCTAGATAGGCACAGTAAAATTCTGAGCAAGCATAACTTAGTCCCAGAATCAGAAGAGAGCGTTTGCTCAAATTCTCCTGCTAGATTTGCCATTGAAACAAATGCAGGCTGGTTTAAAAAACAAGGCATTAAGGTTGGAAGCAACATTACTTTTAACAACTAAATAATGGACATCAAGGAATACAACGACTTAAAAAGTAGTGGTTACACTGTGGTGCCAGTCTCAAAGAGGTTGGCGGTAACAGATGAGAATCCTGTGTCGCTTTTTGCAAAAGTCAGGGATCGCAAAAATAATTTTTTGCTTGAATCGGTAGAGGGAGGCAACACCTGGGCGCAATATTCAATTATTGGATTTGACTGCACCGAGACAATTAAAGTCTCTGGTAATAATGTCATTATTACCAAAGACGCTAGTTGTGAGACCATTAAGTCAGACAATCCACTTGATGTTTTAGCAATGAAAGTTAAAGAAGAAAAGAATTTTTCTTTGGAAAACATGCCAAGATTCTACGGCGGCTATGTGGGTTTCTTTGCCTATGAAAGTGCAGGCTATGCTGAGAAGAGATTGGCCCAATTACCCCCCAAACCATCTAAATTTAAAAATCATATGCCCGAAATTTTATTGATGAAGGCAAATAAAATAATAGTGTTTGATAATTTTCATAACACCGTAGATTTGATCATCAATGCAAATCCACAAACGGATGCCCTGCAAACTATTGAAGAGGAGCAACAAAAGATCGAATCTTTGTTACTCGCGCCCAACAAAGCTAAATTTAGAGAACTCAAAGAACCCAATAACAGCTTTGCCTTTAGTTCAAACTTTACCTTGGAAGAATATGCGCAAGCAGTTAATAGAATAAAACAATACATACTCGATGGAGATGTCATGCAGGTTGTTTTAGCCCAAGATTTTTCTAGTCCCTTTCAAGCTGATTCACTAGATCTCTATAGGGCCTTACGAACTCTGAATCCATCTCCCTACATGTATTATCTGGATATAGACGATTGCAAAATTGTTGGCGCCTCACCTGAAATTCTGGTTCGTATGGAAGACAGCAAGATGACGGTCAGACCTATTGCAGGCACTAGGAAAAGAGGCCTAACTCCTGAAGAAGATAGTGATCTTGAGAGGGATCTTTTGAGTGATGAAAAGGAAAGAGCAGAACACCTCATGCTAATTGATTTAGCCAGAAACGATGTTGGCAGGGTTGCTGAGTTTGGATCGGTTACGGTTACTGAGAAAATGATTGTAGAGAGATTTTCTCACGTGATGCACATAACTTCTAACGTTGAAGGAAACCTAAGGCAGGAGCTCTCCTTTATTGATGCTATGAAGGCAGCTCTTCCAGCGGGCACCTTGTCTGGAGCTCCAAAGATCAGAGCCATGGAAATAATTAATGAACTGGAACCAAGTTCAAGAGGAATTTATGGGGGCGCTGTTGGATATATTTCCTGGAACGGCGATATGGATACTGCCATTGCTATCAGGACTGCGGTCATCAAGGATGACACCATCCATGTGGGAGCAGGGGGTGGTATTGTGGCAGATTCAACTGTTGAAGGTGAGTGGCAAGAGGCGATACAAAAGCATAAAGTTTTTGCTGCTGCTATGGAAATGCTTCGATGATCGCTGTTATTGATAATTACGATTCATTTACTTTCAACTTAGTACATTATTTGAGTGAGATTGATAAAGACATCATGGTTGTTCGCAATGATGAATTGAGTGCTGACGAGGTCCTAGGTATGCAACCCTCTAGAATTATTATTTCTCCAGGTCCATGTACTCCAACAGAAGCTGGTATTTCAGTAGAGCTGGTTAAGAAATCTAACGTACCTCTGCTTGGCGTTTGCTTGGGTCATCAATCTATTGGCGCAGCTTTTGGTGCAGAAATTATAAAAGCCCCATCACTGTTTCATGGGAAGAAGTCTATGGTAAGACATAATGACTCATTGCTATTTAGAGGCATTGATAAAGAATTTGAAGTGGTCAGATACCATAGCCTTATCATTGATAAGGCAACCCTGCCTGCTGAACTTGAGGTAAATTGTACCCTTGTAGATGATCAGGAAATTATTATGGGGATTGCCCATACATCCCTTCCTATTTTTGGAGTCCAATTCCATCCAGAATCTATAGAATCAACATTTGGTAAAAGAATATTAAGAAATTTTATGGAAATTTCATGAACCTCAGAAACGCCACAGAAGAGATACTTGATCACCAAGATCTTTCGCAAGAGAAGATGGAGTCCTGCATGCAAAGCATCATGGATGGCGCTCAAACCACTGAAGAGATCAGGGAATTTTTACTTGCACTCAATCAAAAAGGCTATGCTATCGATGAGCTTGTTGGTGCTGCTAAAGTTATGAAAGAAAAATCCCCTAGGCTGGGAATTAATTGCATAAATAACATTGATACTTGTGGAACAGGTGGAACAGGGTTGCATGTATTTAATTGCTCATCAGCTGCTGGTATCGTAGTTGCCTCGCTTGACCATCAAGTCACTAAGCATGGAAATAAAGGTATAAGTTCAAGCAGCGGAAGCGCAGACTTCTTCTCAAATCAAGGAGCAAATATCCAACATGATCATGAAAAAATTGAAGCCATTCTAGAAGCAAGCAATTTTATTTTTTTATTTGCTCCGCTGCATCATCCTGCAATGAAATTTGTCATGGAGGCAAGACAATCCATTTCAGAAAAAACTATTTTTAATCTTTTAGGACCGCTAACCAATCCTCTTTCTCCAACCTCTCAAGTGATTGGTTTATTTTCTGAAGAGTATCTAGAGCGTTATGCCATTGCTGCATCCCGCTTGGGTATTAATAGAGCTGCCATAGTTCATGGCGAGGATGGTTGCGATGAAGTTTCCGTTTTTGCAAAAACTCAAGTTGTTGAAACCCAGAATGGAGTTACGAAGTCTTGGAGTTTTAACCCATCAGATTTTGAGATAGAACATAAAAATCTTGCTGATGTCCAAGTCAACAATCCTGAAGAGAGTTCTCAGCTAATCTTAGAGGCCTTCGAAGGGAGAGAGAGCCCAGCTTCAGACATGATTGCAATTAATGCTGCGTTTGCAATTTACGCTGCTGGTTCCATGTCTTTAGAGAAAGCTTTTGTGGATGCTAAGGCAGCAATGAAAGAGGGGTTGGCGCTTGGAACACTCAGAAAATATATAGATGCCACTAATCAACAATGAATATTCTTGATCAAATTGTTGCCAAAAAGAAAATTGCTATAGAGTCAAAAAAAGCTGGCATATCTTTAAAGGAATTGCGCGATTCAATTGAAGAGATGTTGCCTACAAGGTCTTTTAAGAAGAGTTTAGACGAAGGTATTACAAAAAATGGTCTAGCTATTATTGCTGAAGCTAAAAAAGGCTCCCCAAGCGCAGGCATTATTAGCAAGAATTATGATCCCATCAAGGTTGCTCAAATGTATGAAGCATCTGGAGCAAGCTGTGTTTCGGTACTTACCGAGGAAGACTTTTTTCATGGCAATGAAGCTCATTTATCTGCAGTTTTAGAAAATATCAAACTGCCTGTCTTAAGAAAAGACTTTATTATCGATGCTTGGCAAGTATACGAATCAAGGAAGTTGGGCGCAGATTGCATTCTTTTAATTGCAGCAATACTCTCAAATACAGAAATTGAGGATTTTGCTGCGATAAGTGAATCGATTGGTTTGGATACAATTGTTGAGGTTCATGATGAAGAAGAGCTCTTGCGTGTAAAAGATATATCGAATGCCATCATTGGGATTAATAATCGAAATCTGAAAGATTTTAGTGTGAGTTTAGATACCACTCTTAGGCTTAAAGAAAAACTGAATCCTAATCAGTTATTTATTTCAGAATCAGGCATTAAAACAAAAGCAGATATTGCCTATCTCATGGAACATGGTGTTCGAGCATTCTTAATTGGAGAGTCTTTTATGCGCGATCAAGATTTATTGAGCACTATAACCAATGACTCAGCGTAGTCATTACCTTTGCACTTAATTGCATTAATTTCTTAGTTGGCTCCTTAAGATCGTCAGCCCCTGCAGCTTTGGCTGCTTGTCCATGATCATCCTCATCCTCTCGCATTGCCTTTAAGATTGCATGGGTTTTGTTATCCGTAAGAGAGATTTGGTCTATGTGGCTATTAAGATGCTTCACGACTTGTTTTTCTGTTTCCTCGACGAAGCCCAGGCTGGTTTTTTCTCCAAACTTACCAACCGCATAACCCAGAGTAAATGAACCCAGATACCAAAAACTATTAAAAATAGAAGGTCTGCCATCTAATTCATCCAAACGTTCTTTGCACCAAAGCAAATGATCGGTTTCTTCCTCTCCGGCTTGGATTAAATGCTGTCTTATTTCAGGGTCCTTGCTTGCTGTTGCCTGACCTCGATAGAGGGCCTGTGCTGCTACTTCGCCTGCCAGGTTAACTCGCATTAGTCTTTGGGCAAGCTTGGTGTCTTTTTGATTGAGCGTATCTTTAAATTCTTTGCCAGGAGTTTCTCTATTGGTCCCAGGCTTTGTAAAACTAAGTGTTTTCAAAGCAATATCAAATTCATTTACTAAAGCATCCATTCTTGATTTCATAGCGCTTTATTACCAATATCTTTTCTAAAGTACATGCCATCAAACTCAATACTTTGAATTGTTTGATAAGCAGATTGCTGAGCATCTGCCAGATCTCTACCCAAGGCAGTTACGCATAGGACTCTGCCACCATTTGTTACCAAGGAGTTTTGATCAAGTTTGGTGCCAGCATGAAAAATTTTAGTGTTGCTTTTTTCAGTTGCAGGCAACGTTATTTCAGAGCCCGTCGGATAATTGCCTGGATAACCAGGAGCCGAGATTACCACACCCACTGCCGACTCTTTTTTCCATTCAATGTTTATTGTATCTAGCTTATCTTGTAGTGCTGCCATACAGATTTTATTCAATGATGTTTCTAATCTCATTAAGATGGGTTGTGTTTCAGGATCTCCAAATCTGCAGTTAAATTCTAAGACCTTAATTTTATCTCCATCAATCATAAGACCCGCATATAAAAAGCCATAAAATGGAGATGACTCTTGTATTAAGCCATCTGCAGCTCTTTGCATTACTTCAGACATGACCTGTTTATGAATACTTTCTGTAACTATTGGAGCGGGTGAGTATGCTCCCATCCCTCCGGTATTGGGACCAGTATCGTTTTCAAAGATTGTTTTATGATCTTGACTGGTAGCTAATGGCAGGATTTTATTTCCAGCTACAACGGCGATGAAGCTTGCTTCTTCACCTTTAAGGAATTCTTCTAGTATTACCTGATTACCCGCATCACCAAAAGCAGCATTGTTCAGCATCTCGTTTAGGGTTTCGAGGGCCTCTTCTTTGCTATTACAAATTACTACCCCTTTACCTGCAGCCAAACCATCGGCCTTAATAACGATAGGATAGTTAACTGATTTAGCATAGTCGGATGCTTCCTCAAAATTAGTAAAAGACTGATAGCCTGCGGTTGGAATAGCGTATTTTTTAAAAAACTCTTTAGCAAAAACTTTAGAACCTTCTAATCTTGCTGCTTTTGCAGTTGGCCCAAAAGCTAAAATATCTTTGGCAGCAAGATAATCAACAATTCCATTTACCAGTGGAACCTCTGGTCCAACAATTACTAGATCAATAGCATGATCTTTGCATGCTGTAGCAACAGCATCAAAATCATTAATATCTACATTTAAGTTCGTGATATGGTCTTCTAGGAGGGTGCCTCCGTTGCCTGGAGCAACAAAAACCTTGCTATCATCATCTTGGGCAGACTTCCATGCTAGGGCATGCTCTCTGCCACCGCTGCCAAGAATAAAAACATTCATTGAATCAATGTCTAAAGTGGCGAATGCCTGTGAAAACCATTGCCATATCGTGCTCATTAGCGGCTGCAATCACTTCTTCATCTCGCATGGAGCCACCAGGTTGAATGATAGCGGAGATTCCCACTCTGGCTGCTTGATCTATGCCATCTCTAAAAGGAAAAAACGCATCTGATGCCATTGAGCAACCTTTGGATTCAAGCCCTGCATCCTTGGCTTTCATGGCAGCAATCTCAGTACTGACAACTCTGCTCATCTGGCCGGCACCAACTCCTATAGTTTGACCATTCTTTGCAAAGACAATAGCGTTTGATTTCACAAATTTAGCTACCCTCCATGCAAACCACATGTCTTTTAATTCTTGATCGGTAGGTTTGCGTTTAGAAACAATTTCAAAAGTGCTTGGTTCTTCATTGGAATCATCAGCATCTTGCCAAACCAAGCCCCCATCAATTTTTTTAATGGTATAGGGATAAGGGTCGGTTGCATTGAGTTCTACCTCAAGCACTCTAACATTTGGTTTGCTGGACAGCACTTTTACTGCTTCAGCATTAATCTTGGGCGCAATAATTATTTCTACAAATTGCTTATCAAGAATTCTTTGTGCTGTTTCTTCGTTTACTTCTTGGTTAAATGCAATCACCCCACCAAATGCTGAGGTTGGATCTGTTTCAAAAGCTAGCTCATAGGCATCTAAAATATTTTTGCTTACTCCTACGCCACATGGATTGGCATGTTTCACAATCACGCATGCAGGATTATTAAACTCTTTGACGCACTCATAAGCAGCATCGGCATCTACGAGATTATTAAAAGAGAGCTCCTTGCCCTGTATGGGGTGAGTATTAGCAATATGATTATGCTTAAGGTTAGCAAAAGGTTGAAGAAAACCATCTTGGTGTGGGTTTTCTCCATATCTTAATTTTTTTAAGTTTGCTAATTGCCAGTTTCCAAAATCAGATGTTTCTTCAGCGCTGTTTAAATATTCTGCAATTGCCTTATCGTAGGCAGACATAGTGGCAAATACTTTTTGAGCCATTTCTTTTCTAAACTCTTGGGAGATTCCAGTATCCGATTCCCATGCATCAATGAATAGTTGGTAATCAGCAGGATTGGAGAGAACTGTTACCCTTTGAAAGTTCTTAGCAGCAGCTCTGATCATAGTTGGGCCACCAATATCAATGTTTTCAATAGCTTCAGCTTCGGAAACATTGTTACGGACAGTTTCTTGGAATGGATACAAATTGACTACAACCAGATCGATGGAGTCATAATGCATAGCCGCTAACTCCCCCTTGTCTTGATCTCCTCTATTCAAGATTCCTGCATGGACTTTGGGGTGTAAAGTTTTTACTCTTCCATCCATCATTTCTGGATGGCCTGTAAAGGTGCTGACCTCTATGACGCTGCTATCAATAGCTTGAATGGCTTTGAAAGTGCCTCCAGTCGAAATAATTTGAACATTTTTTGATTTCAAAAAAGAAACCAAAGTTTCAAGCCCTGTCTTATCGGATACGCTAATTAAAGCCTTTTGAATCGTGTTAGACATTTTCTTTGAGCAAATCGTAGCGTTTAAGTTTTTTCCTTAGAGTGCCTCGGTTTATACCAAGAATTTCGGAGGTTTTAGATTGATTGAAGTTAGTGAACCTAAGAGTTTCTAGGAGTAGTTGAGGTTCAACTTCTTGCAGAACCAAATCATAAACATTAGCTGGTTTTTCTCCATTTAAGTCGCTGTAGTATCTTTTTATAGATTTGCGAACTCTTTCACTGATTGTTTTATTACCAGCAAAAGCTTTTTTGGAATTAGTTAAATTTTTCTTCAATGTTAATCAGGGTGAGAAGAAAGTTTACTATTGATTAAAAAATGATCAACCGTTTAGATAATAATCTTTGAAGTATTTTCATTTGAAAGAGAAACATAGCAAAGACTATCTTTTCTTTTAACAAGATGCATCATTGAAGTATAGCCGGGCTGCAAGGAAACAAATTGTTTTGGATTGCAAAGCTTGTCGTAAACCGCATTGATAACCATGAAATGCGAAAAGATGATTGAATCTGCATCAATATTTAAGAGCTCTTTGATGATTTGATTCTGCCAATCTTTTAAATAGTTTGGGAGCTTAGATGAATGAGTAGCGGCGACTCTTCTTAGCCATTGGTTTTTTTTCTTTGCTTTTTGACTTGGTATTTCATCAAACTCACTCATTATTTTAATTGGCTTTTTTAAGGTTTGTCCTAAAGGCTCAGCGGTCTCCATGGCTCTTTTTTTAGGGCTCGAAATAAGTTGTAATGCTGGAGAATTAAATTTAGCTAATTCTCTTGCTGATTCTATTGCTTGGGATTTTCCTTGCAAGCTTAAACCAGGATCTGATTTGCCACCCCAGGATATAGATGCTTCCCCGTGTCGAACTATGTAAATATTTATATCTTTCACGTAATATCTAATTTTGCATAAAAAAATGAGAGTTCCAAGATTCTATATAAACCCTATTGCTGATAGCAGTGTATCTACCATTGATGATATTCATCAGTTTCAGCATATTACTAAAGTTCTCAGGATGGGAGTTGGATCTGAGTTGGAGCTATTTGATGGATTGGGAACCCAAGTAAGAGCCATTATTCAATCAATTAGTAGAAATAAAATCGAATACAAAATTATCTCTAAAGACACCACTCACAAAACTAATGAAAGGAGTGTATCAGCAATAGTGCCCGTCATAAAGAGAGATGCTTTTATCTTTATGGTTCAGAAGCTGACAGAGGTTGGTGTAGAAAAAATATTGATCTATAGATCTGAATTAGAGGATCAAACAGTGAGGAAAAAGAAGAATTTTGCTTGGGATGATTATGCAAGAGATATTGCTAGCAGAGCATGCGAGCAATCTGGAAATAATTTTTTACCTAATTGTGAAATTGCTGAGAGTCTTCAAAAAGCTCTTGAGTTTTCTCACGCAAGTTTTGAAGATGGTGTTTTCGTTTCATTGGATCCAAATGCTGCTTCCTCGATTTTTGATATTAGCAGTCATGCGAACCAAGCATTAACTGTTATTTCGGGTCCAGAGTCAGGATTTTCAGATAATGAATTAAATATCTTGAAAGCTAACAATGTAATGTCTTGCTCTCTTGGTAGGAATATTTTGAGAGCTGAAACTGCGCCCATTGTTGCAGTTTTTGCATTAATGAGATAATTAACCTATGTATTTATTCATAACGGATAATCCTGAGCAACTCAAGACTTATAAAGACACTTCCGTTTTTATGATGGAAGAATTGATTGCTGCTGGAAATAAAGTATTTTGCTGCGAGCCCAAAGACCTTTTTATTAAGAACAATACATTTTATGCAAAAGCCTCAATTGTCGAGCATGCAAACGTAGAACAATTAATTCTTGGAGCCCACCAAGAGCTATCATGCATTGATACCGAGGCTGTGTTTATGCGCAAAGACCCACCTATCGATGCCTCTTATTTGAATTGCTTGTATATGTTGAACATGATGAAAAGGCTTGGAATTAGAGTCATCAATGATCCTGAAGCTCTGCTTGGTTTCAATGAAAAATTTTTAGCCTTTGAATTTCATGAATACATGCCGCAAACCATTGTGACTTCAGATATTAATCAACTGCATGCATTTCAAGCCCAACATCCTGTAATGATTCTTAAGCCTCTGAATGCGATGGGCGGAGAATCAATTCATAAATTTGAAGATATTACTGAAAAAGAAGAAGCAATCTTTATGCAAGTTCTCAAAGATCATGGTGGTCTGGTAATGCTGCAAGAGTTTTTACCAGATATTTTTGATGGCGATTACAGAATACTCATTATAAACGGCAAGCCATTTCCCAAGACCATAGCCAGAATCCCTAAAGAGGGAAGTTTTAAAGGCAATCTTGCTGCGGGAGGAACTGCTGTAGGAAAAGAATTGACCGCATTTCAGGAAGAGGTGGGAAACAAGATTGGCAAATTTCTAATGCAGCATGGCATCAATTTTTGTGGCATAGATATGATTGGGGAATACCTTACCGAGGTAAATATAACCAGTCCGACTGGGGCAAGAGAGATTTTTGAATTTGGGGGCGAGAATCCCATCAAAGCATTGTTGGAGAATTTATAAGCTTCATGGATGAATTCGTCTATCAACCCAAAAACAAAGCCTGGGTTACCTTTAGATCAACAATATTTTCTCTGACACTTCATGGGGTCTTAATATTTGGAACTGCCTTTGTAGCATTTGAATTTCTTCAAGATCTTAAAAAAACACCAGTGGTTAATATCAAACTTGCAAACCATAACTTTGACTCAGTTGGTAAGGCTTCAAGTTCATCGGATCAACAAAATTCTGAGAATGCAAATATTGATTCAATGAGCGATGCAAATGATGCTAAAGTTTTTGCAGTAAGAAGACTGGATGAGGATTCTCAATTATCAAACCCTGAAGCATTGTATTTAAATGCATGGCAACGACAAGTGGAGAGCAGCGGTTATTTCGCTCTTCAGCAGCAAAGTTTGGATTCTAATTTTACTGTGAGAGTTAAGGTCATTATTGATTCCGCTGGATTAATTCATTCAAGCGAGCTACTGAAATCTTCTGGCGATCCTCTAAAGGATCAAATGGCATTAGCAATCCTCTATCAAGCAGCTCCTTTCCCAGCTTTCCCAGCAAGCATGATGGAAAATTATGAAAGACTTGAGATCATCAGAGATTGGAACTTCCAAGAATAGCATGCAAGTGATGGCGCTAGATTTTGGGACTTCAAAAGTGGGAGTCGCTGTAGGCAATACCAAAACAAAAACCTCCTCACCAATCAGTACCCTCAAATATAATTCCTATAAGCATTTGTGGAGTTTATTAGGGCCTATGGTTACAGAGTGGGAGCCGGCTTTAATAGTGGTTGGCATGCCCTTGCATATGGATGGAGAAGAAAGTACGCTCTCTGATCTTGTTAAGGCATTTGCAAAAAAATTAGAAACGCAATTTGATCGAAAGGTAGTGCTGGTTGATGAGAGACTAACTTCCAGGGAAGCGAGATCAATGACAACAAATCTAGATGAAATAGATCAATTAGCGGCAAAAATTATTTTAGATACTTGGATAAATCACAGTGAGCATTCCTAGCGCATTTATTGATCAAGTTATTGATCAATCTAATATTGTTGATGTCATAGGTAAAAGGCTACCTTTAAATAAAAAGGGCTCAAATTACTGGTGCAAATGCCCGTTTCATGATGACAACAATCCATCAATGGCAGTCAATGAAGATAAACAGTTTTTTTATTGTTTTGTATGCCAGGAATCCGGGAACGTCATACATTTTTTAAGAAAATATGACGGCATGGAATTTACCGATGCTGTGGAGTCACTTGCAAGCTTGGTCGGTTTACAGGTCCCCTATGAGCGCCAACAAAGTAATGTTACCAAGGAAAGCCTTTCACCTATCAAGCAAGCAGCAGAGCATTTTGCGAGCAATCTTTTTTCTAGTCGAGGTAAGCAGGCACGAGATTATCTCAAAGCCAGGGGTATTACAGAAAAGACTGTTCGATATTTCAACTTAGGCTATGCAATCGATGCTTGGGATAATTTGCTAAAACTTCTTGAAAAAAATTACGACGCAAAAGTTTTAGAAAAAACAGGCCTCATTATTTCTAATCAAGATAAAACCTATGACCGTTTTCGAGGCAGGGTCATGTTTCCAATTCGAAATCTAAAAGGGGACATCATAGCTTTTGGGGGAAGAATCATTGATGAAGGCGAACCAAAGTATTTAAATTCTCCAGAAACCGAAGCATTTCATAAATCAAACGAGCTTTACGGTTTATTTGAAGCCAAAGATTCTACTAAACAAATAGAATCATTGGTTGTCGTAGAAGGATACATGGATGTGATTTCGCTTCATGAGCATGGTATTAAAAATGCAGTTGCAACTTTGGGGACCGCGATCACTCATCAGCACCTGACTAAACTTATGCGCTTTGCAAACAAAGTAGTTTTTGCCTTTGATGGAGACGAAGCTGGTCAAAAGGCTGCATGGAAGGCTGTTGAGAATGCGCTGCCAATCTTAAGAGATGATACCGAGATCTCATTTATCTTTTTTGAGGAGGGAGAGGATCCAGATTCTTTTGTGTCAAAAAAGGGCAAAGATGCCTTTAAGAAAATTACCAATGAATCTATTTCTCTCTCTGAATACTTCTTTGATAAGGTGAAAGCCTATAATTTAGAAAGGCTTGAGGGTAGATCCCAAGCTATTGCATTTGCAAAACCTCATATTGATTCTATAAATAATGAGGTTATTCGCTCAGTCTATCTCAATGAACTTTCAAAAATTTGTGATGTAACCCTTGCACAGCTTCCCAAAACAGGAGAAAACCAATATAAACCCCAAGCCAACCAACCAAAAGATA
>VMBT01000576.1_pt1 | contig 22766 bp, 19 predicted proteins | sample 4404301 | NCBI WGS metagenome assembly VMBT01 (sample SAMN12238535, study PRJNA552566) | marine metagenome | isolation source: Coastal seawater | place: USA: coastal Georgia, Sapelo Island | collected 2008-08/2009-08
AAGTAACAAGAATTTTAAATCACTTACTTAATATTCCTGCATTCGCCATGGATATCGGTGCGGCAACACCAATGCTTTGGGCATTTGAGGAAAGAGAAAAAATGCTGGAGTTTCATGAGGCTGTTTCTGGTGCTCGTTTCCATGCTGCTTACTTTAGACCCGGTGGTGTTCATCAAGATTTACCCGATGGTCTTTTAGAAAAGATGAAAGTTTATTTTGAAAATTTTCCAAAGTTCATTGATACACTTGAAGAACTACTAACAGAAAATAGAATTTTCAAACAACGCTCAGTTGATATAGGAATCTTGAGCAAAGAAGATGCGGTAAGATTAAGCTGTAGTGGTCCGGTTTTACGTGCAAGCGGTGTTGCTTGGGATCTTAGAAAGTCTCAACCATATGATGTTTACGACAAAGTAAAGTTCTCCATTCCTGTTGGAAAGACAGGAGATACTTATGATCGTTATTTAGTGCGTATGGAGGAAATGAGAGAGTCTGTAAAAATTATTCTTCAGTGTATTAACCAAATACCTACCGGTGCGGTGATGGTTGAGAATAATAAGATCACTCCACCCAAAAGATCTGAGATGAAGAACTCAATGGAGGCTATTATTCATCATTTCAAACTTTTCACTGAGGGTTATCGTGTACCCGAGGGTATCACTTACCGCGCAGTTGAGGCTCCAAAAGGGGAATTCGGTGTAGTTCTTGTTTCTGATGGAAGTTCTAAGCCTTATAGATGTAAGCTCAGAGCTCCTGGTTTTCCCCATCTTCAGGCTTTACATTTCTTATCTCAAGGCCATCAGTTAGCTGATGTTCCCTCTATTTTGGGAAGTCTTGATATTGTTTTTGGAGAAATTGATCGATGAGTGGTAATCATCCAGGTTTATCAAATAATTTTATCCGTTCAGGTGAAAAATTTGAATGGTCGAAAGAAAATTTAAAAGAAATAAAAAAAATTATTTCAAAATACCCAAAAGATCGTAAGCAAAGTGCTGTTATGCCATTGCTTTATTTGGCCCAAGAACAAAATAAAAATTGGGTTAGCATAGAATGTATTGAGACAATTGCGGAAACACTTCAAATGCCAAAGATTAGAGTAACTGAAGTAGCCTCCTTTTACTCAATGTATAATTCTCAACCTGTTGGTAAAAATTTAATTCAAGTTTGTCGAACTTCACCTTGTTGGCTAAGAGGATCTGATAAAATCACTGATACGATTTGTAAAGAAACTAAATGTGGAATTAATGAAACGAGTGAAGATAATCTATTTACTGTTGTGGAAGTTGAGTGTTTAGGTGCCTGTTCAAACGGACCTATGATACAAATTAATAATGATTTTTATGAAGATCTTGATCAAGACTCTACAAAGCAAATTATAGAAAATATCAAAAATAATATTCCAAATAAAATTGGCTCCCAAAAGGGAAGAAAGAGTTCAGAAAATGCTTAGCGATAAAGATAAAATTTTTCAAAATCTTCATGGCTTTGACGATGCCTTTCTAGAGGGTGCTAAAAAAAGAGGATCTTGGTCTAATACCAAAGAAATTTTATCAAAAAGTCAAAATGATGTTATTGAGTTGGTAAAATCTAGTCAACTTCGAGGAAGAGGAGGAGCAGGATTTTCTACAGGATTGAAATGGTCTTTTATGCCAAAGGATACTGGCAAACAACATTATTTAGTTGTTAATGCAGATGAGTCTGAGCCGGGTACCTGTAAAGATCGAGAGATTATAAGAAATGATCCTCATACTTTGATCGAAGGGTGTTTAATAGCTTCCTACGCAATCCAAGCAACTAAGTGTTACATCTATATCAGAGGTGAGTATCATCACGAATATGTTCAATTAGAAAAAGCAATTGCTGAAGCTTATGACAATAACCTTATCGGTAAAAATGCTTGTGGCAGTGGTTATGATTTTGATCTTTATGTTCACCGTGGTGCTGGTGCCTATATTTGTGGAGAGGAAACTGCTTTATTAGAGAGTTTGGAGGGAAAAAAGGGCCAACCAAGACTAAAGCCTCCTTTTCCTGCAGGTGCTGGACTCTACGGCATGCCCACAACTATTAATAATGTTGAGTCTATCGCTGTAGTTCCAACTATTTTAAGAAGAGGTCCTGAGTGGTTTAAGTCAATAGGAGCCGAAAACAACACAGGCACAAAAGTATTTTGTATTTCAGGGAACGTAAATAACCCTTGCACCGTCGAGGAAGAAATGGGCATTCCTCTTAAAGAATTAATTGAAAAGCATGCTGGTGGAGTTGATGGTGGGTGGAATAATTTAAAAGCAATTATTCCTGGTGGCTCTAGTACCCCAATGCTTTCCAAAGATGTTTGTGAAACAGTTTTAATGAATTTTGATGACCTTAGAGCTAATGGTTCTGGTTTAGGTACTGCCGGAGTGATTGTGGTAAATAAAAATCATGACATCACGCAGGTTATAGAAAGATTTGCTCATTTTTATAAACATGAAAGCTGTGGTCAGTGCACTCCTTGTCGAGAGGGTACGGGATGGATGTTTAGGATGATGCAAAAACTTGTAAGAGGGGAGATATCACCTGAGCAACTCGAGTTACTAGAAAATGTTACGAAACAAATTGAAGGTCACACCATCTGCGCCTTAGGTGATGCTGCGGCTTGGCCTATCCAAGGATTGATTAAAAATTTCAAACCAGAATTGTTAAAAAAATATAATCAAAAAAGAAAAGCATCATGAGTGAAGATTCATTAATTAATATCAAAATTAACAACAAAGAAATTCAAGTTGATAAAAACCTAACGGTGATGCAAGCTTGTGAAATAGCTGGTGAAGAAATTCCAAGATTTTGTTATCACGATAAATTGTCTATCGCAGGTAATTGCAGAATGTGCCTAGTGGAAATTGAAAAAGCTCCTAAGCTAGTTTCTTCTTGCACTATGCCTTTAATGGATGGCATGTCTATTATTACAAATTCAGAGAAAGTTAAAGCTGGGCGCAAAGGTGTAATGGAGTTTTTATTAATTAACCATCCTCTGGATTGTCCAATTTGTGATCAAGGTGGAGAATGTGATCTTCAAGATCAAGCAATGTATTACGGTTTTGATAAATCTCGTTATCAAGAAAATAAAAGAGCAGTTGATAACAAAAATATGGGCCCTCTTGTGAATACCATAATGACAAGATGTATTCATTGTACTCGTTGTGTCCGCTTTGCAACAGAGGTTGCGGGTGTTCCTGAACTTGGGATGTTGGGTAGAGGTGAAAATGCCGAAATCACTACTTACTTAGAGCAGTCAATTACATCCGAATTGTCTGGAAATGTTATTGATTTATGCCCCGTAGGTGCCCTAACTAGTAAGCCTTATCAATTCAAAGCTCGTCCATGGGAATTAAAAAGAACAGACTCCATTGATATTTTTGATGCTGTTGGCTCCAATATCAGAATTGATAGTCGTGCTCAAGAGATCCTTCGAGTCACCCCAAGAGCGAATGATTTAATTAATGAAGAATGGATAACTGATAAAGTTCGTTTTAACTATGATGGTTACTACCAACAAAGAATAGACCAACCCTATATTAGAAAGAACGGTACTTTAGAACCAGTAACTTGGTCAGATGCTATTAAATCTCTTAAGCAAAAACTAAAACAATCAAAACCTTTATCTCTAATTGGTGATCAAGTGGATATCGAAACAGGATATGCCATTAAGAAGTTTATGAAGAACTTTGGTGATAATAATGTGGAATGCAGAACTGACAATCAAGCAATTATTCAAAATAATATTGAAAGCATTCGTTTTAATACCCCTTTAACAGAAATAGAAAATGCTGATTTAATCATAATTGGGGGAACGAACCCAAGAATAGAAGCTCCCATCATCAATCATAAAATTTTTAAGGCATATAATAATTTTGCTGAAATATTTAATATTGGTGAAAATCTTGATTTAAACTATCCAACCCATCATCTTGGTGAAGATTTATCTAATTTAAATTCAGAGGATTTACAAAAAGCATTAAAAAAATCAAAAAACCCTTTAATGATTATCGGTTCTGGCTTTCTTTCGAATATCCAAGATGTCAAAACACTAAAAGCATTATTTGAATTTTCTTATAAGAATAAAATTATTACTGAGGAGAAAAATAATTTAAATTTCTTAACACCTCATGCATCAAGAATTGGCAATCTTCTTTTAGGGAATACAACAAATATTGACTGCCAGCCTCTTAGTTCAATCAACAAAAAGGATTTTGATATTGTTCTTTCTTTTGGTTCTGAAGTTATTTCAAACTCTGATTTCGAAAATTTATTTAAAATTTATTTTGGTCATCATGGTGATGAAGGTGCTTTGAAGGCAGATATTGTATTGCCAACTCCTCTTTATACTGAAAAGTATGGTACCTTTGTTAATATTGAAGCCCGACCGCAAGAGGCTAAAAAATGTCATAATCCAATTGGACAAGCGAAAGAAGAATGGGCTATTTTAAAGGAATTATCGAACCAATTATCACTACCTTATGAAATCGAAAGTTTTGAGGATTTAAGAGAAGAGTTATCTAAAAATTTTCCTGAACTATTATTTTGGAATAATGTTATTTCTGTCCAAAAATCTCAAGCTCCATCTGATGATAATCAGATTGAAAGCTGTAAACCTACTTACCCAATAAGTAACTTTTATATGGCTGATGTGATCTCCAAAAATTCCATCACGATGGCCAAATGTGTTGAAGAAATTCTCTCGAAACCCTTATTGGAGAAAACAGCATAACCATGGATACAATGACAATGGAAATTTTTATTGGGGTTTTAAAAATATTTAGCTTCGTAGTTCCGGTTCTAGTCTCCGTTGCCCTGCTTGTATACTTGGAGAGAAAAGTGCTAGGCGCAGTTCAGCTTAGAAAAGGACCAAATGTTGTCGGTCCATTTGGAATTCTTCAAAGTTTTGCTGATGTTATTAAACTAATTACAAAAGAAAACTTACTCCCATCTAGTTCCAATAAGTTTTTATTTATTTTTGCTCCTATGTTGACTTTGATTTTAAGTTTAATTGCTTGGGCGGTTATCCCTGTGAGTTCAACTTATGTTATAGCAAACATTAATATTGGAATATTATATCTCTTCGCTGTTTCTTCTTTTGGTGTTTATGGTGTAATCATTGCAGGGTGGGCGAGTAATTCTAAGTACCCCTTCTTAGGAGCCCTTCGATCTGCTGCTCAAATGATTTCTTACGAAGTTTCAATTGGCTTTGTGATCATCACAGTTTTAATTTGCGTAGGCTCACTAAATCTAATTGATATTGTGGAAAGTCAAAAAAATCTTTGGTTTGCCATTCCATTGTTGCCAATGTTTGTGGTGTTTATTATTTCTGCTTTAGCGGAAACAAATAGACTTCCATTTGACTTACCTGAAGATGAAGCCACTCTTGTTGCAGGTTTCTTTACTGAGTATTCCTCTATTTCTTTTGGTCTCTTTTTCTTAGCTGAGTATGCCAACATGATTTTAATGAGCTCGCTTACGGTTATTCTGTTTTTAGGTGGTTGGTATCCACCATTAGATATCTTTCCTCTAAATGCTATTCCTGGGATCTTTTGGTTCACGTTAAAGGTTTTTTTGATTTTATTTGTTTTTCTTTGGGTTAGAGCAACCTTCCCACGTTATCGATATGATCAACTCATGCGTCTCGGTTGGAAGATATTTTTACCTCTAACTTTAGTGTGGGTTGTTATTACATCTTCATTTTTATTTTATTTTGGATTATTGCCTAGCTGATGTCATTTATCACTAAATATATCAAATCATTTACCTTATTTGAGTTAATGAAAGGTTTAGCATTAACGTTGAGATACTTTTTTAAACCTAAAGTGACCATTAATTATCCCAATCAAAAAGGTCCATTGAGTCCACGATTTAGAGGTGAACATGCGCTTCGAAGATATCCCAATGGAGAAGAGAGATGTATCGCATGTAAGCTTTGTGAAGCTGTTTGTCCTGCGCAAGCAATCACTATTGAAGCTGAACCTAAGCCTGATGGAAGTCGAAGAACAACGCGATATGACATTGACATGACAAAATGTATTTATTGCGGACTTTGTCAGGAAGCTTGTCCGGTTGATGCGATTGTTGAAGGACCCAACTTTGAATATGCCACTGAGACTCGAGAAGAGCTTTTATACGATAAAGAAAAGTTATTACGTAACGGCGATATATGGGAAAAGCAAATAAGTGAAAATATTCGAAGGGACAGTAAGTTTAGATAATGTTTCTTTTAGGGACTTTTTATTTTTTTGCATCGTTTTTAATAGTGACATGTATTTCTGTCATTTTTTCAAAAAATCCCGTTAACTCAGTTTTATTTTTGGTTTTAGCTTTTTTAAATTCTACTTTTTTATTTATTTTAATTGGCGCAGAATTTGTAGGAATTATTTTAGCCATCGTCTATATCGGTGCTGTTGCAATTCTTTTTTTATTTGTGGTGATGATGTTAGATATTCAAATTACCACCTTAATGTTCAATATTAAAAGATACATTCCCTTAGCTTTACTATTTGCAGGTGTTATTTTAGCTGAAATTATTTATCTGACTGTCTTTAAGAGCTCAAAGTCAAATCTTAGTGAAATTGTTCGATCTTCTAATAATACTGAAGAAATAGGTAATGTTTTATACACTAAGTACTTTATTGATTTTCAATTAAGCGGTGTTGTCCTGCTATTAGCCATGATCGGGGCTATTGTTTTGACCCACGTTTACCGTCCATCAATTAAAAGACAAAATATTGACAAGCAAAATACAACATATTCTAAAGATCGAATTCAATTAGTTGAGACTAAGTCAGGTGAGGGTGTAAATTATAATGAGTAGTCTTACTTATAATCACTTTTTTATTTTATCATTGATTGTTTTTATCATTGGCTGTTTTGGACTTTTTCTAAACAGAAGAAATATGATTTTAATCTTAATGTGCATTGAGATTATTTTATTGGCCGCTAATATTAATTTTGTTTCCGCTTCTGTTTTTCTAAACGATATTAATGGTCAAGTATTTTCAATTTTTATCCTGACAATTGCGGCTGCAGAAGCTGCTATAGGACTTGCAATTTTAGTGATTTATTTCAGAAACAAGGGAGAGATTGATGTTACAAAGATCAATCAGTTAAGAGATTAATGCTTAGCTACAAACTTCTTTTTTTCTTACCTCTGCTATCAACGATAGTCACTTATCCTTCTGGTATATTCTTTGGTGAAAGATTTGCTCAAGTTATTTCATCAGGTTTAATTTCTCTATCTGCAATTCTCAGCTGGTATTTCTTCATTAATTTTTATAGCTCTGGTTCATCTGAAGTTATTATTCCTGTTTTAGATTGGTTATTAATTTCAGGTCAATTTTTTAACTGGGGGATCGCAGTCAATTCTTTAACTTTGATCATGTTAACGCTAGTTCTGACAGTCTCGGCTCTTGTTCATATTTATTCTATTGAGTATATGGCTCACGATAAGTCTAAAACTCGTTTTATGACTTATTTAAGTTTATTTACTTTTTGTATGGTCGCTTTAGTCGTCAGTGACAATCTTATTCAGCTTTTCTTTGGCTGGGAGGGAGTAGGTTTAGCTTCTTATCTATTAATTGGTTTTTGGCACCATAAAAAATCAGCAAACCTAGCTGCAATGAAAGCATTTTTAGTTAATAGAGTAGCGGATTTTGGTTTTTTAATTGGTATAGCTACCCTTTACATCTTCTTAGATACTCTATCGATCAATGAAATAGTTCAAAATCGAGAGTATCTACCTTTATTTCAAATTAGTTTCTTTGGCTTTAGTATAGATACTCTCACTTTTGCATGTTTCTTCTTATTTATTGGGGCAATGGGTAAGTCTGCTCAATTTGGTTTTCATACATGGCTCCCAGATGCTATGGAAGGCCCAACTCCCGTTTCAGCCTTAATTCATGCGGCAACTATGGTGACGGCAGGCGTATTTCTTACTGTTAGATTTTCTGAGTTAATGGTGATGTCCGACTTTGTCATGACATTTATTCTAATCATTGGATTGCTCACTGCTTTTTTTGCTGCATCGGTTGGTTTTTTTCAAAAAGATATTAAAAAAGTTATTGCTTATTCTACATGTAGCCAACTAGGTTTTATGTTTGTCGCTTGTGGTCTAGGTGCATTTAACATAGCGATTTTCCATTTGATAACTCATGGATATTTCAAGGCTTTATTATTTTTATCTTCTGGTTCTGTTATTCATGGAGTTCATGATGAACAAGACATGGACAAGATGGGTAATTTATTTTCTAAGATGAAAATTACTGCAATTATGATGTGGATTGGAACCTTAGCAATAATCGGTTTTCCTTATTCTTCTGGCTATTTTTCTAAAGACTTAATTTTGAGTTCTTCTTTCAACTTAGATCAACTAGGTTCACTTGTTTATATCATCCTTGCTATCGTATCTGCGATGACAGCTTTTTATTCTTTTAGATTAATATTTAAAGTTTTCCATGGTGAGTATAAAGGTGATTACGACTATAACAAAGTTCATGAGTCAGGTGTTTTGATGTTAACGCCGCTTTTATTATTATCAATTGGCGCAATTTTTGCAGGATACTTTTTTAATAATCTTCTTGCTGGATATGAATCAAAAGAGTTTTGGAATGGGATAATTTATTTAGCTAATGAAAAACACTCATACTCTTCAATTTTTACCATCTTATCAAAGTCTCTTGTGGCAATCGGTGTTGCTTTAGCTGTTTACTATTATGGCTTTAATTTGCAAAAGCTAGAAAATCTTAAATCTCAATTTAAATCAATATATCAATTCGTACTTAATAAATGGTATTTTGATGAGCTTTATAACAAGGTATTTGTTAATCCGATCTATGATTTAGGTAAATTCTTATGGAATAAAATAGATCAAGGATTTATTGATCGTTTTTTACCAAATGGTAGTGCTTCTGTGGTATCAACTATCGCTAAAGCTTGTAAAAGGTTTCAATCAGGTTTTATTTTTGATTACACCTTTATTATCATCACAGGCTTTACTCTATTTATAACAATTATTTTTTATATTTCAGTTTCATAAAATGAGTTTTCCAATTTTATCACTTCTTATCTTAACTCCCTTAATTGGAGCTCTCACACTCTCACTATCAAATAGTGCCCAGTTAAAGAATAAAACAATATTTGCTTCAGGTCTTTGGATTACGACAGGTGAATTTCTTCTAAGTTTATTACTTCCAATATTTTATGACAAATCTCAAAATGGATATCAATTCACGGAGTTTCATACTTGGTTTGATAAATTTGATATAAATTATTATTTAGGTGTAGACGGTGTTTCAATACCCCTTATTCTTTTAACTACATTTTTAGTCCCCATTTGTCTTCTTTGCTCTTGGAATTCAATTCAAAATCGAGTTAAAGAATTTGTTATTTATTTTCTTTTATTAGAGAGTTTTATCATTGGTGTCTTTGTTAGTGTTGACTTAGTAATTTTCTATGTATTTTTTGAAGCTGTTTTAATCCCAATGTTTTTGATTATTGGTATTTGGGGTGGAGAAAATAGACTTTACGCAACCTTCAAGTTCTTTTTATACACTTTAGCTGGTTCCGTTTTAATGCTACTTGCCATTATTTATATTATTTCAATTACCAACACAGGAAATATTGAAATCATTTCAAAATTTGTTTTTGCTGAAAATATTCAACTAATTCTCTTTTTATGCTTCTTTGCATCTTTTGCGGTAAAGGTCCCGATGTTTCCATTTCATACTTGGCTACCGGATGCCCACGTTCAAGCACCAACAAGTGGATCAGTAATTCTTGCAGGAGTCCTATTGAAGTTAGGTGCTTATGGATTTATGAGGCTATCTATACCTTTTTTCGAATTTGCATCTTATTATTTTCAACCCTTAATTTTTAGCTTGAGTTGTATCGCTATAGTTTACACTTCGATTGTTGCGCTTCGCCAAACGGATATGAAAAAAATGATTGCTTACTCCTCCGTAGCGCATATGGGTTTTGTTACAATTGGAATATTTACCTTAACTCAAGACGGTATGAATGGAGCATATTTTCAAATGATTAGCCATGGAATAGTCTCTGCCGCTTTATTTTTAATTGTTGGAGTTGTCTATGAGAGACATCATACTCGTATGATTGCCGATTACAGTGGGGTGACAAATATTATGCCAAGATATTCTTTTTTCTTTATGGTATTTATGCTTTCCTCAGTAGGCTTACCAGGGACAAGTGGATTTGTGGGAGAATTTCTTGTAATCATGTCCACTATCAGTGTTAACGTATATTTAACAATCTTTACTGCTGTAGGTGTTATCTTAGGAGCCTCGTATATGCTGCTTTTATATAAGAATGTAAATTTTGGAGATGTAAAAGCTGATATAAAAAAACTTACAGATTTAACAAGCATTGAAATTTTTTATTTTACTTGTTTGGCCTTTTTAACAATTTTACTAGGTGTTTATCCAAAACTTCTTTTTGACATGATTGATGCCAGTATATCCATAGGAATACTTTAATGATTGATTTTTACTCATTTGCCCCAGAGATATTTATTTTAGCTTTAATTTTAATTTCTATAACCTTTGGTATTTTGAACAAGGGAGCAACAATTACAATTAATGCTTCAGGATTTAGCTTATTAACTATTTTTTTGATATTTAAAGGACATAGCCTCTACCAAAACTCTCTATATTCTTTAAATACAATAAATTTAATTTTACTTTCAAAAATTATTTTATCGATTGGCTCAATAGTTTTCATCCTGCTTTCTCGAAGGCCTCTTAAAAATGAAAATTTATTTCGCTATGAATATATACTTTTTATTCTTTTTGCTATTCTTGGTTCTTTCGTACTTATCTCAAGTAATAATTTTTTAACAGCCTTTATTGGTTTAGAACTTCAATCCTTGTCTCTTTATCTAATGGCGGCATTTAACACTAAAAATTTAAATTCCAATGAAGCAGGTATTAAATATTTCTCTTTAGGTGCTTTATCTTCAGGATTTTTATTATTTGGTATCTCGATGATTTACTTTGATACAGCTTCATTCTCTTTTCAAAATTTAGATAATTATTCTACTATCAGTGAGGTAGGTTTGGCTTTAGTTTTAATCGCACTCTTCTTTAAAGTATCGGCTGCCCCCTTTCATATTTGGACCCCGGATGTTTATGAAGGATCACCGACAATTTCAACCTTGTTTTTTGCCACTTTGCCTAAGTTTGCCTCTTTAATTTTCTTATTTAGAATTTACCACGAGTTGAACATTCCCAAAATTGAGTCCCTTCACTATATCTTTCAAATAGTATGTGCAATTTCTCTATTGGTAGGAGTATATGGCGCAATTACACAAAAGATTATTAAAAGACTTTTAGCTTTTAGCTCTATAAATCATATTGGCTTTATGCTTTTAGCAATTATGAGTTATCAATATATGTCTGAGGGAACTATTTTCTTTTATTTAATTATTTACCTAATCACAACTTTTGGTGTGTTTTCAGTTATCTTAAATTTACGTACTTCCGAGGGAGAAATAACTCTCTTAACTGGATTAAATGGACTAAAGGCTTCATCAAGATCAAAGGCAATCTCGATGTTAGTATTTTTATTCTCTTTAGCAGGGATCCCACCTTTTGCAGGCTTTTTTGCTAAGTTTTTTATTTTATCAGCCTCTATTAACGAGGGTTTCTATATCTTATCTGTCATAGCTGTTATAAGTTCCGTTATTGCTGCATTTTATTATTTATCAGTAATTAAGAATATGTTTTTCAATGAGTCTGAAACAGAACTATTATTAGATAATAATAGGCTTAGTTCTTTTATATTCATTTCCTCAGCCATAATTATTACCTTATTTTTCTTTTATCCAGATCCATTAATTAATCTTGTTGACTCTTTATTTAATTAAATTTGTATAAAGTATTATTTGACTCAACCAACACGACTTTTAATAAAATTTTTGATAATCAGAGTAATTTTTCATTAGTTGAAAAAAACAATATAGCTGTCCAATCCTATGAACAAACTGCGGGTGTGGGAAGAGGCACTAAGAAATGGAATAGTCCAAGAGGCAATATCTATCTCACTATTAACCAAAACAAAAATACGGATGAAATTTTAAAAAATAGTTTTTATGTTTGTTATTTAATTCACAGGTTTTTTTCTAAAAATTATGGCATCAAATTTCAATATAAATGGCCCAATGATTTATATTATAATGATAAAAAAATTTGTGGTGTTGTTTCAACCTCTAAAATAATCGGAAATAAAAGCTATATTCAAACTGGTATCGGTTTTAACCTTAATAGCCAGCCCATTAAAACATCAATCTCTCTTTCAAAAATTTTAAATCAAAAATTCCCTATTCTTGAAGTCTCTTCAAAGCTTCTAAAGTTCATAGATAGCCATTTAAACTCGCATATATCTAGTGCCTATTTAGTAAAATATTTAAACGGTCATCTTTTAAAAAAATTTAGAGTTAATCATCCCCATTTTAATCAAAATAATATTGAAATTATTGAGGTTCTAAATGATCTTTCCTTACGTATAAAGTTACAGGGTCGTTATGAAAATATTTTTTTTGGTGAATTGATATGAATTTAGCTATCGATATTGGAAATACTTCTATTAAAAAAGTCACTTTTTTAGAGAATTCTATTGGCTCTACTCGCAAGATTAGATATTCCAAAGGGAAGTTAAGTGAAATTAAAGCATTTTTTTCAAAAGATTTACAAAAGTATAAAAATATATCCATATGTTCGGTCGTTCCAGAAGTTGATGAATATTTAAAGAAAACTTTTTCAAATAAAAAAAATTTTTATTTTATTCAAAAAAGACTTTTAAAATCATTTGTTCATTCTTCTGTAAATTTACGACAACTTGGCATAGATAGGATAATTAATGTTCTTTCAGTAAATCATCTTTTCCCCAATAAAGAGGATTTTATCATTATTGATTTGGGGACCGCTACAACGCTAGATATTGTAAAAAAAAATAAATATTTTGGTGGTGTTATTCTTCCGGGTTTGACTACGTCCTATGCTAATTTAGTCGATCTAGCATCAGGAATTAAAAAAATAAAATTAGAAAATTCAAATAAAGTTTTTGGTAAAAATACAAAAGATGCACTTTTGTCTGGTTTTAATACTGGCTATAAGACCATGATTGATGGATATATCAAAATAATCAAAAGAAAATTTAATTCAAATTTTAAAGTGATTTTTACAGGTGGATATGCTAGCAATGTGCTTAATAATCAAAACCAATATTTGTATAAAGAAGACTTAACTCTTTTAGGCATTTCTCTTTATCACCAAATGATTAAAAAATGAGTAACTTAGATATATTAAATTCTAAAAACCAATCTTTTTTCTTACCCATTGGCGGCATAGGAGAAATAGGGGGAAATAATTATTTATATTCATTTAAAGGTGAGCAAATAATTGTGGATGCTGGAATTTCTTTTGCTGATGATAGCTTGCCTGGTGTTGATATCACTATTCCTGATCCCTACATCTTCTTAAATCCTTCTATTAAACCAAAAGCGATGATATTGACCCACGCACATGAAGATCACGTCGGTGGTCTTGAGTACTATTTTGATAAGATCGATTTTCCAATTTATTGTAATCAGTTTACTTACGCCTATATCAAACATAAATTTAAAAGAATTCCTGATTTCGAAAAAAAATTCCATATCATTAAAAGTTATCAAGAAATTTCTTTTAAAAACTTTTCTTTTCAATTAATTCCTACAACTCACTCAATTCCAGATCCAACAGGGATATTTTTTAAAACTAATGATGGAAATATCTACCATACGGGAGATTGGAAAATTGACAAAAATCCAGTAACTGGTGATCCCTTTGATTATGATAATTTTAAAATCCTTAAAGAGGAGAATATTGACTTATTAATTGGTGACTCAACTAATGCCGGTGTTAAAGAAATTTCCAGATCAGAGTCAGAATTAGACCCTTCTTTCGATCGATTATTTGAAGATTTAAATGGAAGGATAATAGTTACATGCTTCTCATCAAATATTGCGAGATTGAAAACTGTTATTTCAAATGCCTTAAAACACAAAAAAAAGATATTTGTTGTAGGTCGAAGTATAAAGAGAGCCATAACAACAGCCATTGAAGAGAAGTTGATTGATAATTTTGAAATATTGAATGAAAAACTTTTTGCTGATTATAATAGAGACAATGTTGTTTTAATCTGTACAGGGAGTCAGGGTGAGAAAAACTCTGCTTTGTCTAAAATTGCAAATAATACTCACAATCATATTAAACTGAGCCCAAAAGATAATATCATTTTTTCATCGAAAGAAATTCCTGGAAATGAAAAGGCTATCTCGTATCTTAAAAATTCTTTTTCCTATTTAGGTTTAAACATTATTTCAGATGAAGATGACTTTGTTCATGTCTCTGGTCATCCAGGAATTCAAGAAATTAAAGAGTTTTATCAATATGTTAAACCTATCTCTCTAATTCCTATGCATGGTGAATATTTGCACCTAAAAAAACATTTAGAGATAGCCCATGATTTAAATATAGAAAAATCATTATTGCTTCTTAGTGGAGATCTTTGTGAGTTAGATTTAAAAGATAAAAATCACAAACTAATTGATCAATTTGTAATAAAAAAATTACCCGTAATTCAGAATTCTATTATTGAGGATATGAACTTCCTTTCTGAGAGAGGTAAAATATTAAATAATGGAATTGTCAGTTTGAATATAATTCTTAACAAAAAATTAGATATTTTAAAATCTGAGTTGCATACTAAAGGTTTTCCTTTTGAGTTTGACAAAGAATTTATTCAAGAACAAATTAAAGAGTCTTTACTCAATAAAATACTGTTTATGAAAGATGAAATGAATGAACGCACTCTTCATGATCAATTAGAGGACATTGCAAAAAAAACTTTTTCCAAAAATTTTTCTCTTAAACCAGAACTTCTCATTCACTTGTCTATTGTATGAAGTTTTTATTTTTCTTATTTATTGTTTGGTGGGTAATTTTTATGACCATACTCCCAATTAAAAGGTCTCAATTTGAAGAGGGGATGCCAAAAAAATCTTATTTGGGTATTAAATTTCTAATATCTCTAGGAATCTCAATAATAATTTCCTTTTTTTTAATAAAATATGAAAATAGTATATTTGAATATTTTAAATGAAACTCTCAAACTTATTTTTTAATACCCTAAAAGAGTCGCCAAAAGAGGCACAAATCATTTCTCATCAATTAATGCTGAGAGCCTCTATGATTAGACAACATACATCCGGTATATATACATGGCTCCCTTTAGGATTTAGAGTTTTAAAAAATATTGAAGAAATAGTTCGTCAAAATCAGGATAGTATTGGATGTAATGAAATGTTGATGTCTACCATTCAATCATCGGAATTATGGAAAAAAAGTGGTCGATATCCCGATTACGGTAAAGAAATGCTAAGAATTCATGATCGTCACGATAACGAGCTTCTTTATGGACCAACTAATGAAGAAGTTATTACGGATTTATTTAAAGATTACGTAAATTCATACAAGGGTCTACCAAAATACCTATATCACATCCAATGGAAATTTCGTGATGAAATAAGACCTAGATTTGGTGTGATGAGAGGAAGAGAATTTTTAATGAAAGATGCTTATAGTTTTGATCTTGATCATGAGAGCGCTGTAGATACATATAAAAAATTCTTTAAATGCTATTTGCAAACATTTTTAGATCTGGGCCTGCAACCCATTCCAGTCAAAGCAGCAACAGGAGCTATTGGCGGAGATTTATCTCATGAATTTCAAATTTTAGCTAAAACGGGTGAAAGCGAATTAGCTTATGACTCTAAATTAGTATCTGATGATTTAATTGATAAAAGTTATGAAGAAATTACTTCCATGTACTCTGCTTCTGATGAAATGATTGATAAAAGTAAATCAGATGTAGTGATTGGAAGAGGGATTGAGGTAGGACATATTTTTAATTTTGGTACTAAATACTCAGAGCCTTTAGAATGCTATGTTCTGAATAATGAGGGCAAAAGAATTAATTTACATATGGGATCTTATGGAATAGGTGTTTCAAGATTAACTGCCGCTATTATTGAGGCCTATCATGATGATAAAGGTATTAAGTGGCCTTTCCAAATCTCTCCATTTAAAATAAATATAATTTCTGCTTTAAAGGATGAAAAGTTAACTGTAGATCAAGACTTATACCTAAAACTTTCTAATAAATATAAAAATATTTCTTTAGATGATAGAGATTTAAGTCTTGGCAAAAAGATCAAAGACTCTGAGTTAGTTGGAATACCATGGACAGTGATTATTGGAAAAAATTATGAACAGAATAATCAATATGAAATTATTAATAGATCAACTGGTGAGAAACTTTTCTTAAGTGACAATGAGGTAGAGAATTTTTCTTTTGAACAATATACTCCTTAAACTCTCGATATCCTATATTTTTAACTTTAAAAAAGATAAAGCTTTTTCTGTATCTACAATTCTTTCTTCTTTAGCGTTAATATTAGGTATATCCATACTTATAACTGTTATGTCAGTGATGAATGGTTTTAGAGAAGAGCTTATCAAATCACTGAGCGGTATTAATGGTGATTTCATTATTTATGAGTCAACCGATAAAGAAATATCTAAACTTCAACAGGCTTACCCAGATGCTAAAATTGTAAAAAACTATCAGCAACGTGTGATTACGACCAATGATAGGGGCATCGAAGGACTTTTGATGAAATCAATGACAATTGAAGATTTTTATAAGATACCTCGCTTAAATGAAAATCTTTTTGAAATTGAAAATATTGAAGAAAGTTGGGTTTTTATTGGAACAGAATTGGCCAGATCACTGGATGTAAAAGTTGGAGACAGCCTTCAAATTAGCATTCCTGGTTCTTCGATGACTATATTAGGCCCTGTCCTAAATTCACACATTCTTATAATTAAAGGAATATTTAATACGGGGATTTATGATTACGATAAGTATTTTATATACAGCAATGAGAATTATTTTAAAGATATCTCAGATTATCCAGTTTTTGAAGTATATGAAGGAAATACAAAAATAGATTCAAAGGATCTTAATCCTATGATCTATGATACTTGGAGTGATCAAAATCAATCCCTAGCTCAAGCTCTAGCAACTGAAAAAAATGTTATGTTCATCATTCTATTTTTTATAATTTTGATCTCTTCTTTTACAATAATTTCAAATCAAATTTTTTTTATTAAAGAAAAGCATAAGGATATAGTCTTATTAAAATCATTGGGTATCAGTCAAATGCAAATATGCTCCTTATTTTTTATTAATTCATTTTTAATTTCAATCTTCTCTATAATTTTAGGGACAAGTCTTGGATTAATACTATCGATTAACATCGACTCAATTGAAAACTTTTTATCAATTTTATTAAATTATGAATTATGGAATAATGAAATTAGATATTTGGCTTCAATGCCTTATAGTATCCAAATAAATGATATTTTATTCATCATTTCTATTTCTATTACCTCGGCATTAATAGCTTCATATATCCCAATTCTAAGAATTCTAAAAATTAAACCTAACCTAGTATTAAGATGACATTATTATCACTCCAAAATATTTCTAAAGTTTACAATTCAAATATTGGTAATTTTGAAGTTTTTAAAGAAATTAACCTTCAAATTGATGAAAATGAGAATGTTTTTTTATTTGGCCCTTCAGGATGTGGTAAGTCATCTTTGCTAAATATAATCTCTGGTTTGGATAAACCTGATGGGGGTGAGATATCTTTTCTGAATAATAAGATATCCAATAATCATCATAATTTTTTAAAAAACGATATAGGTATTATTTTTCAAGATCATTATTTAATCTCTGAATTAAATATTTTTGAAAATATTCAATTAAAAACCAATAATATGTCTGCAATCAATGAAATTTTTGATTATTTTCGACTCGATGATTTAAAAAATAAATATCCAAGTCAATTATCAAATGGACAAAAACAAAGAGTTTGTGTGGCAAGAGCTTTGGTCAATAGACCTAAATTACTTGTTGCAGATGAGCCAACAAGTTATTTAGATAGAGAAAATGCTGATTTGGTTATTGATTTAATAATTCAGTCTTCAAAAAAATATAAAGTATCATCTATTGTTGCTAGTCATGATATCTCATTTAAAAAGAAATTTGATAACTCTTATACAATACAGGAGAAAAATTTAATTAAATGTTAGTTTCATTGAGAAATTATTCCAATTACTCAATATGTGAGTCGAATATTAAAATTGATGATCTTGTCAATTTTGCATCGAAAAATAATTTGAGCGCTATCGGATTGACTGACTATAAGCTTCTTTCAGGATCATTAGAGTTTTCGATCAAATGTCAAAAAGCAGGTATTCAACCAATCATAGGACTTGATATTGATTATGTTTCAATCCTGGGTCACTCAAAAAGAGTAACTTTTTTAAGTAAGAGTGAAGAGGGTTTTAAAAATCTTAATATCCTATCAACTGAAGTTAATACTAATAATAATTTTTTATTGAATGAAAATAATATTAAGAATTATGCTAATGGTAACATTTTGATATTAGGAGGTCTTTACAGTTACTTTGATGACATTCCAATTAACCAAAAAAATCTTAATAAAGTTTTGAATGAAATTCAAAATTTAAAAGAAATATTTAAAAACGATTTATTTTTTGAGTACGACCCAAATTTGAATAATATTCTTTTAAAAGAAGTATCAAAAAAATTAGAAATTCCTTTATTTAATTCTTTTTTTAGTTTTTATAAATCTACAAATGATTTTGATGCCATGCAAATTCTTCACTGTGTAAAAAATGGTGAATATTTGCAAAATTCAACTTTTAAAATCAATAATAACTATTCACTTGATAAGTCGGTAGATAGCTCTGACAAATCTTTAGTTTTAAATAGTCAATTAATTGCACAAAAAATTAATTTTTTGATTAAAGAAAAGCCAATTTCATTACCTAACTTTTCAAAAGGGCTAGCTTCAGATGAAGACACAGAGATTATTAAACAGTCAAGAAGCGGTCTTGATCTTCGATTGAAGAAATTATTTAAAGATTTCTCGATTGAGGATTTCAATAAAAAATCAAAGATTTATCGTGACAGACTGGAATATGAATTAAATGTGATCACTAAAATGAAGTTTTCTGGTTATTTTTTAATTGTTTCTGATTTTATACGATGGGCAAAGTCTCAATCAATTCCTGTTGGTCCAGGAAGAGGATCTGGTGCAGGTTCTATTGTAGCATGGTCTTTATTGATTACTGATGTTGATCCAATTCAATATGGGCTACTTTTTGAACGTTTTTTAAATCCAGATCGTGTCTCCATGCCTGATTTTGATATTGATTTTTGCGAGTCAAGAAGAGATGAGGTAATTGAGTATGTCCAAAAAAAATATGGTTACCAAAATGTTGCACAAATAATTACTTTTGGAACGATGAAATCAAGATCAATTCTAAAAGATATAGGCAGAGTAGAGGGCATTCCTTATTCTGAGGTTGATCGTATGGTCAATAAAATTCCTTATAATCCAGTTCATCCATTATCTATATCTGAGCTAAAAGCAAATCATAGTGATCAGCTTGGAGACTTAGCAGAGTCAGAAATGTTAAATAAGGCCGAGTCAATGGAGGGAGCTCTGCGCAATGCTTCAACTCACGCAGCTGGAATAATTATCTCTTCTGAAAATTTATATGGAAATGTCCCTTTATTTAAAAATGATGACTCAGAAATAATGGCTACTCAATTTAATATGAAAGATTGTGAAAAAGCAGGATTGCTAAAGTTTGACTTTTTAGGATTGGCTAATTTAACCATAATTGATGAAACGTTAAAACTGATAAAGCAAAATCATAATATAGATATAGATTTAAATGAAATTCCTTTTGATGATCAAAAAACATTTGAGCTATTAGGAAAAGGTCTAACTTGTGGTGTTTTTCAAGTAGAAAGCGCCGCTATGGTAGATACTCTTGTCAAACTTCAACCAACTAATTTAGAGGAAGTAATTGCAGTCTTAGCCTTAAATAGACCTGGTCCTATGCAATTCATTGATAGTTTTATCAAAAGAAAAAAAGGTGAAGAAGAAATCATTTATGATCACCCTTTATTAGAGCCCATATTAAATGAAACATATGGAATTATTGTGTATCAAGAGCAGATCATGAAAATTGCACAAGTTATATCTGGTTATTCGCTTGGAGAAGCGGATTTATTAAGAAGGGCTATTGGAAAAAAAATTAAATCAGAATTATTAAGTCAAAAAGAAAATTTTGTAAAAGGAGCAGGTAATAAAAAGATTAAATCTTCAGACGCCTCAAAACTTTTCTCACTTATAGAAAAATTCGCAGAATATGGTTTCAATAAAAGTCACGCAGCTGCATACGCATTTATTACTTACTACACAGCTTATTTAAAGGCTCATTACCCTGAGGAATTTTATTGTGAACTACTCAATAATTCTATTAATAACACAGATAAAATATTCATTATATTAAGTGAAATTTCCTCACAAAATATTGAAGTTATTCCTCCAGACATTAATATTTCTGACTCTAGATTTACAGTTCATGATCATAAAATTCATTATGGTCTTGCTGCTCTTAAAGGAGTAGGTGAAGAGTCTATGAATGAATTAGTCTCTAATAGAAAAGAAAAAGGTGTATATAAATCTTTAGTTGATTTTAATAAAAGATTATCTAGATCTGTGCTTAATAAAAGACAAATTGAAAAATTAATTTTATCAAATTCTTTTAAATCAATTCATAAAGATATCTCTATGCTATTCTCTAACGTAGAGACTATTATTCAAAAAAAAGATGAAAATTCTTTATTTTTAGATGAAGATGATAACCAATTCTTTTTGAATAAGAAAATCATTAAAATAGATCAAATTGATGCTGAATTTGAAAGTTATGGATTTTTGTATTCTCAAAAGAAACAAACATCTTTGTTATCAAAATTAAATTTAAATTCTTTTAAGGAAAAAATTGATAGTAAGTCTGAAATATTTGAGGATTTTTATTTTTATGTTATCAAATCACAATACAAGACAACTAAAAATGGAAAAAGATATATTTTATTAAATGTGATAAATGAGAGTGGATACTTTGATCTAAGGCTCTTTGATGACAAATTTGATATGAAATCTCTCCAAGCAAACTTTATTAAAACAAAAATTAAATCTTCTTTAAAAAATGACTTTTATAATGTGAATATTGAAAAAATTGAAATACTGAAAGACGAAGGACTGATTAATCAAATTTCTTACTTATCTTTTCAAGATCTCCTTGATTTTGATAATAATGACTCAATCAACGAGGTCAAAATTAATAAAATTGATAAAATTTTAACTATTAGCCTCAATTAATTCTTGAAATAAAACCTAATAACTAATATAAACCCTAAAAAAACAGATTAGTGTTTTTCCGGTGCCAGATATGGTTTTCCCTAGCGCTAATCAAAGATTAACCGGAGGTTATACATGAACTTAGAAATATCTTTAGAAGACTTACTTAAAAACGGCTCCCATTTTGGTCATAACAAAAAACGCTGGAATCCAAAAATGGAAAAATTTATTTATGGTGAAAAAAATGGCACACATATTCTAGATCTTAGAAAATCATTACCATTGATAGAAAATGCTCTGAAATTTGCTTTAGAATGCTCTAAAAATAAAAAGAAATTTTTATTTGTCTCTACTAAAAAACAACATGGAGAAATTGTAGAAAATATAGCAAAGGAAACAGGTAATTATTTTGTTAATTTTAGATGGCTAGGGGGAATGATTACTAACTGGAATACTGTCAAAAATTCAATTAACACCCTTAATAATTATGAAAATATCCTAAATTCTGAAGAAACTGTTTTTACTAAAAAAGAATTATCAGATATTGAAAAGAAAAAAATAAGATTAGAAAAAACACTAGGTGGTATTGTTGAAATGAAATCAACACCTGATATTCTTTTTATAATCGATACAAATAGAGAACATATTGCAGTTTTGGAGGCAAAAAAATTAGGAATTCCTATTATAGGTATTGTTGATACAAATTGTGATCCAGATTTAATTGATTATCCCATCCCTGCAAACGATGATGGGGTTAAGTCTGTTCAATTTATTTTAGATAGTTTTAAAAAAGTATTATCTTCTGATACCAATGAAAACACTTCTGATGATGGAGAAAAGAATAATGAGTAGTATGGAATTAATAAAAAAACTCAGAGAGACCACAGGAAGTGGTATGCTTGATTGTAAAAAAGCTCTCGCCGAGAATAATGATGATCTTGATGCGGCAGTAAAATGGTTGAGAGAAAAAGGTATATTAAAAGCACAAAAAAAACAGGATAGAGAAACTAATGAGGGTGTGATTTCTTTTTATAATCATGAAACCTCGTTAAATTCTTTTTCTTTATGTAAAATTAAGTGTGAAACAGATTTTGTTGCAAAAAATGATGATTTTTTATCATTTGCTAATCAGCTAACAAAAGCTATCCATGAGTCAGATAATATAAAACCTCAAGGAAATTTTGATGATATAAGCTCAATTTCCTTTAATGAGAAAGATTTAAACTCTGCCCTGACAGACCTTATATCTAAGATAGGTGAGAATATTCAAATTATTTCTTATAAAAAGTATCATTCCGAGAATTCAATTTTTATTAATTATTTACATAATAAGTATAATTCATCTTGTTCAAAAATTGCATCAGTTGTAGAGATTTCA
>VMBT01000577.1_pt1 | contig 22739 bp, 24 predicted proteins | sample 4404301 | NCBI WGS metagenome assembly VMBT01 (sample SAMN12238535, study PRJNA552566) | marine metagenome | isolation source: Coastal seawater | place: USA: coastal Georgia, Sapelo Island | collected 2008-08/2009-08
TTGTAAGATAGAGGCTAACTATATTTGGATTTGCTGGTAAAAACTTTAAATTATGTCGATTACAAAACCCAATGAAATCTGCAATATCTGATCTGTATGCTCTCACTGTATTTTTAGATTTTGAATTTTTAAGATTCTCTAATGTTTCACTTTGTAACTTTTTTATATCTGTAATTAATTCACTCATTTTCCGATAACCATAAATTATCGGAACATAATATTATAGTGAAATTGTTATGTCAATAGCTTAAATTCAAACTTTATGGATATAATATTTGAGATATCTGATCTAAAAATCAAATGTAAAGCCTTAAACAACAAAACTGCTGAAAAATTGATTAAATTAATGCCAATTGAAGCTAAAATAGCAACCTGGGGTAATGAAATCTACTTTGATGCTCCAAAAAACGATATTGCAGCAGAAAAAGATGCAAAAGAAGTATTTAATTTAGGTGAAATAGCTTTTTGGAACCAAGGTTCCGCAATTGCTATAGGTTTTGGGAAAACGCCAGCTAGTAAAAAGGATGAAATTAGGCTAATTTCTAAGGCAAACCATTGGGCCAATGCCTACAAACCTGAAGATTTAAAGAAACTAAAGGCTATTAAAGACGGTGAGCCAATAAAAGTAAGCATTTTAAACAAATGAAACTAAAAGGTACTCAATTTCAATTAAAAGTATGGTCTTATTTGAAGAAAATACCTAAAGGAAAGGTAAAAACCTATGCTCAGGTGGCTAAAGCTATAGGAAAGCCTAAAGCAGTGAGAGCTGTAGCAAATGCTATAGGTAAAAACCCCTTTCCTCCTAAAATTCCATGTCATCGGGTCATAAGATCGGACGGAAAGCTAGGTGGATACTCCGCTAAAGGTGGTATCAAAACCAAAAAAAAACTACTAAAAAATGAGGGTTTTTCGTTCTAGAAATGTTGATTATCAACGCTTTTAGAAGATTTTAACATATTTCGCAAGTAAATTATTATACTCGCCAGTCAGTTGTACTGAAAAACATATAATTCAAAAAAAAAGGGTATCCTAGTTCGTTTAAAAGGCATATTACGAAACTGCAATGCTCTAAAAGTATTGATATTACTAACTTATTATACGGCTAGAATCATTGGTAATATTAACTTTTAGAATGTTAAAAAAGCTAACAAATACGCTATTTTTGGGAAATAATTATTTTTAGCGAGAATTTAACCTAATGCTTAACTCCTCTATACGTTAAAACATATACTCCAGGTTTATTTATTTAACTAATTAGTCTTTTTTGAATTCTTTATAGTAATTTATAAATACTAAATTAATCTATATAAAACAACTATTTACAAAATGTTAATGAAGTAAATTATTAAGATATAAGTAAATAATACTTACCTTAAATGATTAATTATTTGTTTAGACTTGATGCACTTAGAAACCCAAGTATCAGGAATTGTTCTAATGCCTTTAAAAGCAGCAAAATAAGCTCCAACAAAATTAGACCTTGAGCAGTTACACCCGCCTGCCCTAATCGTTCTTAAAATTGCATTTTTATAATTATTAGACTTCAAAATTGCATGAATAGATGTTTTGAAGTTTCCTGGGTAGCTACAGGCTAAGCCAAATTTCTTCGCAGCAAAATTATGGCTATATTTTAAGAGTTTTTTAGCTGTTTTTATGTCTCTTATTACATCTTCAAAATATTTTATTTTAGAAAATGACTTAATGAATGAATTTATAGGATTTTTAGACTTCTTTAATGCAAAATCTATAATGTGAAGTTTGGCTAAACCATATTTGATGCTTATCTTAGTTGAACAAACTAAAGATATAATCTTTTTGATGTTTTTTAAATCATTGAAATACAAATAATAAGGTAATGCAGCACAAAAACCGTCAGACTCATTTACTTTAGTTCCTCCAGTAATTTTCTTATTAGATTTTATATTTTTTATGGTGTCTAAAACATTTTGATGTATCCAAGGACCATTTAATGGCTTTTTCCATTTAATTTTCTTATATTTATTTCTAATTTTTAAATTTTTCCAATAATTGCTACCTGGGCCAAAATGCTTGATTATATTTTTTTTGAACTCAGCTTCAATGTTAGGTCTCCTTGAAATCAATGTTTTAAACATAACCTGACCTACATCGTTATAACCAGAAACATTGCCTGTCTTTATATTATAAAATGGGCTTTTATTGTTTTTCAAAAAAGCAAAATCCCTCTTGTTTTTTATATATTACTGGACTTTTTTTTGGTCATAAACCCAATGTAAAGGTCTTGCAGCGGCATCTCCAATAGTGGCACCTAAAAATACATGAAAATTATTTTTCATAAGGGTATTAAACTACATAAATATGAATATGGCTATAAAACAATAATTGAGAATGTTATATGTTGATAACATAATAATTAGATATGAAAATATTAATATTAGGCTCAGCGGGGATGATTGGTCAAAAATTAGTGGCCAAATTATTATCTTTAAAAACGATTAATGAAAAAAAAATTCAAGAAATAATATTATTTGATGTAATAACAACGCCAAAAATAGATGAAACCGACATAAAAATACAAATCAAAACTGGAGATTTTTCTGATCCAATAGTATCAAAAAATTTAGTAAAAGATAAACCTGAGCTTATTTTTCATTTAGCAGCAATTGTATCTGGTCATGCTGAAAAAGAATTTGATCTAGGTTGGAATGTTAACGCTAAAGGAAGTTGGAATTTATTTGAAGCTATAAGATCAGTTGGCCAAAATTATCATCCAAAATTAGTATTTACTAGTTCTCTAGCTGTTTTTGGAGCACCCTTCCCTGATAGAATTAATGATGAATTTTTCACAACTCCTTTGACATCATATGGAAGTCAAAAAGTTGTCTCAGAACTTCTGTTATCTGACTATTCTAGAAAAGGGATGATTGATGGTATTTCTATTAGATTTCCAACTATATGCGTTAGACCTGGTAAGCCTAATTTAGCGGCATCAGGTTTTTTTTCAGGAATAATAAGGGAACCTCTTAATGGTCAAGAAGCAATACTTCCAGTAAGCACTGATACAAGGCATTATTTTGCCTCTCCAAGATCTGCGATACATTTTTTAATTCATGCAGCAGAACTTGATACTAAAAAGCTAGACAATAGGATTACTTTAAATATGCCAGGTCTATCAGCAACTGTTCATGAACAAATTGAGTCTCTTAAAAGAATATCTGGAAATGAGATAGTAAAACTAATTAAGCATAAGGCTGATACCGATATTCAAAAAATTGTCGGATCATGGGCAAAAGATTTAGAAGCTAGTAGAGCAAAAAAATTAGGATTTAAAGCTGAAACAAGCTTTGATGAAATTATTAAAGTTTATATTGAAGATGATTTGAAGTTATCTAAATAAAATATTTAAGCGCTATAAAAACTATTATTGGTATTGTAAAAAAAGAAAGAATAGTTGAAACCACAATTGTACTCGCGATACTATTAACTGCTTCCTTTGATGAGTACATCGATCCAACCAAATAAGTAAGTATGGCGCTAGGCATTGCTGTCTGAATAAATAAAACACCTGCTGCTACACCACTTAAATCAAATAAATAAATAATTAATAATCCAATTATTGGACCTAAGAATAAACGTGCAAATGTTGAAATGATTGCATTTTTAAATGAAAAAACTTTTAATTTTGTAAGAGCTATCCCTAAAGACATTAGAATCATTGCAATTGTCGAATAAGCAAGAAGAAAAGCTGTATTTTCGATAAACACTGGTGCTTTGATATTGTAGTACAATAATACAACAGAAATTAACACAGCATAAACAGGGGTGCTTTCAATCAATACTTTGAAACTAATTTTTTTACTTGCTAAAAAAATACCAAAAGTAAAATGTGAAATAATGATAAATGCAGATATGGCTGAGGCAATTCCCATACCTAATTTACCATAAGCAAATAAACAAATTGGCAGACCCATATTTCCACAATTTGGAAGAATTAGAGGTGGTAACTCAGTTATGTAATCTCTTTTTTGAGCAATAAGCACAATTAATCCAATTATGGAAAAACCAATCACTGCTATTAATGCGTAAAAAAAATAATGTACAAATGCATCAAAGGTGACACCTGTTGAAGTTATTGCGTAAAAGGCTAAGGCAGGAGATCCAAATTTAGATGCAAAATTAGTAATAAACGTTGTGTCATAGTTAGGGTTTTTTTTTCCTAAATAGTACCCTACTCCAACTAATGCAAATACAGGAAAGATTACATCAATTAACTTAAGATATAATTCCATTCTTAAGCTTCTTGATTTTTAATAAAATTTTTATCTTTAAAATTAATTGCAGACTCAAACTCTGATAATCTTTTGTGAATAGATCTCAATTCAGTAATTCTTGTCCAGTTTTGTAAGAATAGAGAGAAACTTCCCTGAACCTCTCTAAACGCGCTAGAGGTTTGTATCAATACACCTAATGTCATTGCTCCAGTAAATAAGCCAGGGCCCATAAGTAAGTATGGAACAATAACCATAGTTTGATTGTACATTATTAACCACAAATCGAAATATCCATAATGCAAAAAGAGTCTATGATAGTTAAATTTTATACCAGTAAATAATTGTAAAATTGTAGTTGGACCAGCATAGTTAACTCTATCATCTTCCCCGTAAACTAATTCTTTTCTAAATGCCGCTTCAACTTTTTGGTTATTATACTCTAAACCTGGTAATTTAATTCCCACTAACCAACTAATTAATAATCCTCCCAAACTTGCCGTAAGAGAAACAACAACTAATGAGCCAGAAATATCTTTAAAAAAAGGAATGACAACATTTTCTGATAGACCCCATAAAATTGGAATGAATGCAACTAGTAACATTAGAGCTCTAACTACTTGAAGTCCTAAACTTTCAACTATTTTTGCAAAATTCATTGCGTCTTCTTGAATACGCTGAGAGGCTCCCTCAACTTTTGCATCCACAGCTTTCCAATATGGCATATAAGAGTATGTCATTGCTTCTCTCCATCTAAATGCCCACAATCGAGTAAAATAATTAGTTATTGTGTAAATAATTACATAGGGTACTGCTAATTTCATAAACAGGAAAATCCCATCATAAAATTCTGATAATTCTCTTTCAGGAGCTTTTTGTAAAAGATCGTAAAACCCTTTATACCATTCATTAATTTTTACATCGATCCACGTCTGAGAAAATAAAGATAAAATTATAAAAAGAGCCCCGCCCCAAGACCAAAGTAACCATTTTCTTTCGGTAAAAAAACTACGCCACATAATTAATTTTTAGTAAAATTTTCTTCATATGATTTAATAATAAATTTTCGTGGTTTTGGTTCTATTAGTGTATATTCAATATTATTATGAGTTGCGTATTCAATTGCTTTTTCTTTTGATGAAAATTTAAGTTTAATTTCGCCTAAAGTATCACGGCTAGACTCCCACCCCATTAATGAATTTACGTTAGAGTCCTCTGTAAAATATTCTAAAACCCATTTTTTTTCTTTAGCCCTACCCGACTGCATCGCATTTTTTGTAGGAACATAAATTTTAGCTCTTTTTTTCATAAATGGTCGGGGCGGCAGGATTTGAACCTGCGACCCTCTGGTCCCAAACCAGATGCGCTACCAGGCTGCGCTACGCCCCGATTGAATGTTTATATAGGTTAATTAAGGGTTTTTGGCAATTGAAACATTCTTGTTGTATATATTGAATGTAATATTACTTATTTGTTTAAATGAAAAAAATTGGAATTTTGACTAGTGGTGGCGATTGTGGTGGGCTTAATGCTGCCATTCGATCAATTTTTTTTAGAGCCAAAAACAAATATGGAATGACTGTTTTTGGTATTAAGAATGGCACTACAGGTCTAGTTCAAAGACCACTCGATTTCATAGAATTAAATCAAAAGACATTTTCTGGCTATTTATTAAAACAAGGTGGAACTTTCTTAGGAACTACAAACAAAGGAAGTTTAAAAGCAAAAGATAAAATTGTTGATCAAGAAAAATTGTTGATAGATGGTTATCATCAATTAGGATTGGACGGCCTAATTATTATCGGTGGTGATGGAAGTATGAATATTTTACAAAAAATTGCTAAAAAGGGTAATCTTAAAATTGTAGCTATACCAAAAACAATTGATAATGATGTTGGAGCAACAGATTTTTCTATTGGGTTTGACACGGCTGTAAACGTTGCTACCCAAGCTTTAGATAATCTTCATTCAACAGCAGTTAGTCATAGTCGATCAATGATTTTAGAAGTGATGGGTCGAGATGCTGGTCATATCGCTCTTAGTTCAGGTATTGCTGGTGGTGCTGATGTAATTTTAATACCAGAAATTAAATATTCAATTAAAGGAATTATAAATAAATTAAATGAAATGAAAAAAAGAGACGTTAAACATTCCTTAATAGTTGTTGCAGAGGCTGTGAAAATGGAAAATGGAAAAAAAGTAATTCATGAATTTAAAGATGGACAAAAACGTTTAGGTGGAATTGGTGAATATATAGCTAACGAAATTATGTCAAAAACAGATATTGAATGTCGTGTAACTGCTCTTGGTCATGTACAAAGAGGCGCACCTCCAACTGCAAATGACAGAATATTAGCAAGTGCTTTTGGTGTTTATGCCGTTGATCTACTTGAAAAAGGCAAATTCGATAAAATGGTCGCATATAAAAATAGAAAAATCATTGATGTGACAATAAATGAAGCTATAAAAACTTATAAAAACGTCGAAAGGAACGATCCTTTAGTTGAAACAGCTTTATCTTTAGGTATTTATATAGGAGATATAAAATAATTTATGATTCAAGTCTTAACAAAACCCTTTAAGGAATTTTTTAAATTAGAATCAGCATCAGGTTTGGTCTTGCTGTTTTCTGCAGCTATTGCATTAATCATTAGTAACAGTGACTTTGCAAACCTATATTTTGATACTTTAAATACTTATTTTGCAGTCGGAGTATCGTCATTTAAATTAAAACTAAGTGTCTTACATTGGATCAACGACGTATTAATGACAATTTTTTTCTTTCTTGTTTCTCTTGAGATTAAAAGAGAGATGGTTCAGGGTGAGCTATCAAATCCTAAGCAGGCCTTATTACCAATCATAGCCGCTGTTGGTGGTATGCTCGTACCAGCTTTAATTTACGTCTTCATTAATATTAACTCACCAGACACAATTAAGGGTTGGGCCATACCTTCAGCGACAGACATAGCATTTTCTCTTGGCGTACTATCATTATTAGGTAAAAGGGTACCTCTTTCATTGAAAATTTTTTTAACTGCTTTGGCTATAATCGATGATCTTGGTGCAATAGTAATTATTGCTTTCTTTTATTCTGGAAACATACAAGTGACTTATTTAATATTAATGGGACTGGCTTTGGTAGTCTTAATTTTTTTTAATAGATTTAATGTTAAAATTTTCCTTCCCTATCTAATTGTAGGAATACTTTTGTGGGACTTTACGCATCAATCAGGTATTCACGCAACTATATCTGGCGTGCTTCTTGCCCTACTCATTCCACATAACACTAAAGAAAAAAGTAAATCACTTTTACTTAAATTAGAGCACTCGATAGCACCTTATGTTGCATTTGGAATAATGCCATTATTTGCTTTTGCAAATGCAGGCGTGTCTTTAGAGGGTCTTGGGCTTAGCACCTTACTTAATCCTGTGCCTCTTGGAATTGTCTGTGGTTTATTTTTTGGTAAACAAATTGGTGTTTTCTTTTTTTCTTACGTATCAGTAAAAATAGGATTAGCTCAAATGCCTAATCAATCAACATGGACAAATTTTTACGCTGTTGGAATACTTACAGGAATAGGATTTACTATGAGTTTGTTCGTTGGTAATTTGGCTTTTGCTGACGCTAAATCAAATTTAGATGGAGTTAAAATTGGTGTTCTTGTTGGTTCTTTACTATCAACTTTAGTTGGATATTTTTTATTAAAAGCTTCAACTAAAAAGGAATGATTACAGGCGATATTATAAAAATTGCAGCCAATACCTCAAATTATGGCTTGATAAATAAATCAAAGTATAGAGCTAGTCTAAAAAATAAATTTTGTGGCGATACGATTACTGTTGAGGCAATAATTAAAAATGGAATTTTAGAACGAATGCATTACGAAACAGAGTCCTGTATTTTTTGTCAAGCATCTGCAAGTTTGCTATCTAGAACTGTTAAGAAAAAGAAAACAAGTGATATTAAAAATGAATTAAAACAAATATTATTTACCAAAGAACATGAAGTTCCTGAAATTAATCCTTGCTTAAAGGAATTAAAAAAAATTTTGAATATTAAAAATAAAGATCGTTTTAAATGCATTTTACTACCATTAAATGCATTGCATAAGGCAATAAGCGCTTGAGTATGAAAAAAACTCTATTTATATTTATATTAATGCTCTCATTCTTCTCTAAAGGTCACGCGAACTATTCAACTCTTGCAAATTCATTTTCTTTTAAAAATGTTGATGGAGGTGAAATAAAATTACAAGATTATAAAGATAGGGTAATAATAGTTGTTAATGTAGCTAGTAAATGTGGATTTACTAATCAATATGAAGATCTTCAGACCATTTGGAGTAAATATAAATCTGAAGGATTGGTAGTTATTGGAGTCCCATCAAATAATTTTAGACAAGAACCTGGATCTAACCAAGAGATTAAAGATTTTTGTGAAACTACTTTTGGTATTGATTTTCCAATAACTGAAAAAACAGAAGTTATAGGTAAAGATGCACATCCCTTTTTCCTTTGGGCAAAAGAAAACCACGGATCAGGAGCTGTTCCAAAATGGAATTTTCATAAAATTGTAATAGGTAAAGATGGAAAGGTTGTTGATACCTTTGCCTCAATAACAAAACCAACATCTAATCGCTTTATAGAGTTAATTGAAAGAGAGCTTAAAAAGTAAAACTCATTCCATCAAAGGCTGGAATAATATTTGATGGTAGTTTTTTCTTGAGCAAACTATAATCTAAATCAACGTGTAAATTTGTTAAAATTGTTTTTTTTGGTCCTAATCTTTTTGCAGTATCTAATGCACCTTCTAAATTTAGATGACTTGGGTGGGGTTTATTTCTAAGACAATCAATGATTAAGTAATCCAAATGAGTTAAAGATTTTTCTAATTTTCTAGGTATCGAACTACAATCACTTAGATAAGCAATTTTATTTAGTATCAAACCTGTAGATTTTATCATTCCGTGTGGAACCTCAATTGCTTCGATTTGAATTTTTGTTTTACTCTTACTTATAAAAAATTTATCCTTGATTACGTTAGCTTTACCTATGGGTATATATCCGTGTTTCTGTTTAAAAACAAAATCATACTTTTCTTTTAATTCTTTCATTGTTTTACTACTTGCATAAATATCTAATTTCTTTTTATTCATCCAAAAATAAGGTCTCAATTCAAAGATGCCCGACGTTTGGTCGGCATGTTCATGGGTATAAATAACAGCGTCAATATTTTTAATTTTATTTCTAATAATTTGTTGTTTTATATCTGGTGAAGTATCAATTAATACAGAAATGTCTTTATATTGAAAATGAGCACAACATCTTGTTCTTAAATTTTTTTTATTCTTAGAATTAGATTTTCCCCAATAATTAGTTATCCAAGGAGAACCAAGGGAACTTCCGCAACCAAGTATGGTAAATTTATTTTTCAATTTAATTTACCAAATAATCTAAAAAAATTATCAGTTGTAATATTTGCAAATTCGTTTGAATTAATTTTTTTTAAATTTGCAAGGAAGTTTATAGTATGAATTATATGAGAGGGTTCATTGGATTTGCCCCTAAGTGGTTCTGGAGATAAATACGGGGAATCTGTCTCAACTAAAATTCGATCATTTGGAAGATTTAAAAAAGTATCAGCTAGAGATTTAGAGTTCTTAAATGTCACTACACCACTTGCGGAAATATAACATCCTAAATCAATTAATTTTAGAGCAAATTGATGCGAGCCTGTAAAACAATGGATTAAAATCTTAAAATCTTTTTTTTCTTTTTCTTTTTTTAAAATATCAAATGTTTCTTGTTCAGCTGATCTTGTATGAACAATTAAAGGTAAACCTGTTTCTTGTGATGCTTTTATATGCTCTTTAAATATCTTTATTTGAATATCTTTATCGGAATGATTGTAATAAAAATCTAGTCCACTTTCACCAATACCAATTATTTTTTTATTTGAATTAATTTTATTAATAATTTCGCTTGATGTTAGCATTGAATAGTCCTTTGTTTCATGGGGATGAATGCCGTAGGTTCCGTAAATAGAGGGGTGCTTAGCTACAATTTTTAATATTTTTTCATAGCTATCATCGGTAGTAGAAATACTCAAAAAAAACTTAACGTTATTGTTTTCACCTCTTTTAATAACTTCTTCTAAATTAGAAGCCATAGGTTCGTATTCAAGATGACAATGGGAATCAATTATCATCATCTATTTTTTTAAAAAGAATTGAGGTTTTTTGAAAGGGTTTGTCATGATCAAATAAATCTATATCACTTATAGAGTTAATCAATCTATCTTCATTTTTAAGATTAAGAATATCTAATATTTTATTACTGCTATTAGGAATAATTGGACTTAATAAAATACTAATATTTTTAATTTGCAATACAATAGAAAATAAAATGGTATTCATTCTATTAAGATCTGTTTTTTTTAATGCCCAAGGTTGTAAGTCATTGACGTACTTATTTGCCTCAAAAGAAAATTCAACAACCTGTTTAATATAATTATTTAAATCTTGTCGGTTCATATCATTAATCAAGTCTGGGACTTTTTTAACTAAATTATTAATAAGATTTATGTCTTCTACAGCTAAATTACTTGGTTTAGGTAGTTTGCCTTCACAATTTTTTTCAATAAAAGAAAAAACTCTTTGACATAAATTACCAAAATTATTAGCTAAATCATTATTAATGCAATTTTTTAAATTTTCCATTGAAACGTTTCCATCATTTCCAAGCGAAACTTCTTTCAATAAATAATATCGTAGTTGATCAATTCCATACTTTTCTATGATTTCTAAAGGATCTAAAATATTACCCAGAGACTTAGACATTTTTTTTTCATCAGATAAAATCCATCCATGACCAAATACTTTTAATGGAAGAGGTAGTTTAGCAGCCATAAGAAAAGCGGGCCAATAAACTGAATGAAATCTCAAAATATCTTTACCTATAATATGGATATTGGCAGGCCAAAACTTTTTATACAACGGATCATCAGTGTTAGGAAAATTTAAAGCACTGATATAATTAGTTAAGGCATCCAACCATACATAAATAATATGTTTGTCATTATTTGGAACTGGAATGCCCCATTTAAAAGAAGTTCTGCTTACAGATAGGTCATTTAATCCACCCTTAACAAATTGATAAATCTCATTGTATCTTGATTTGGGTGAGATGAATTCTGGATTTTTATCATAATGATTTAATAATTTATCTTGCCATGCTGAAAGTTTAAAAAAATAAGATTCTTCTTCGAACCAATCAACAACTGATCCTGAGGTTTTAGATATTTTTTTATCACCATCTTGGATTATTTCATCTTCAGTATAGTAAGCTTCATCAGAAACAGAATACCAACCAGCATACTTAGATAAGTAAATATCTCCAGATTCTAGGAGTCTATTCCAAATAGCTTTAACGGACTCGTGATGTCTTGATTCTGTAGTTCTAATAAAGTCGTTATTAGAAAGATTTAAGGTTTTTGTTAATTTTTTAAATTTTTCCGACAATTCATCACAAAAAATTTTTACATCTTTGTTTTTTTTTTCAGCCTCTCTTTGAATTTTTAAACCATGTTCATCTGTACCCGTTAGGAAGTGAACATCATAACCTTCGAGCCTTTTAAATCTTGCAAAAACATCAGCAACAATGCTTGAATAAGCATGTCCCATATGTGGGTTACCAGACGGGTAATAAATTGGAGTAGTAATGTAAAAATTTTTAGACATTTTGAAGTTTAAAATTTATATCGTTTAGAACTGAACTTATATTAAGGTTATATTTAGTTAAGTTGTCTAAATTCTCAAATATCATAGATTTTCTTTTCAGCAAATAGTCTGTTTTCATAGATCTCTCTTTTATCATTTTTAAGAAATGGATATCGATAAAATAATATATTAAACTAATAATAGTTTTATCTTTATCTTTTTTATATAAATTTAATAATAAGTTAAGTTTATTCTCTAAACTTTGCTCATTAGTAATTTCATATTTTTCGCATATATAATTAAATTTAATGAAAGTACCAGGAGTTAAGGATTTATCTTCAATGATAATATTTTTAATTTGATTTAAATTTATTAGATAATCAATAACATCTTTTTTCTTATTGTGCGGCATAAATATATTTTCAGCTAAACATCTAGATGATATTGTTTTTAGTAAATCAGATTGTTGATTGTTTATTAGAATAAAAAAATTGTTTAAGCTTGGCTCTTCAAGTATTTTCAATAAAGCATTAGCAGAATTACCATTTAAATATTCTACTTCATCAATAATAATGAATCTTGGTTGATCTATTAATGATGTGTTTGAAATTATTTGTTTTAAATTTCGAACATCCTCAATTTTAATATTTTTATTTACTTCTGCTTTTAAAAATAATATTTCTTGGGAAGTTTGATTTAATAAAGAGGAATAAAATTTAGAGTTAGTATTTATTTCCTTTTTTGTAACGTTATATTTTTTTTCTTTTTCATTTTTAGTAAATAAATAATTCAAAAAATGATTTATTAAAGTAAATTTACCCAAACCCTTTTTTCCATTTAACAAAAGCACTTTTGGAAATTTATTATTTTCATAAAGATTTATTAATTGATCAAACTGTTCATCTAGAGCTAAAAGTTTAGAGTTTAACAAAGGATCAAAAGTAGATGGAAATAGCATTTAATTAATTTTTTTGACAACTAAATTAAAAATTTTTCTTTCTAAAAGAGGTGTATTTTCAGATGAATCGAACACAAAATAATTAGGGTTTTTTTTGGCTAGAGAAAGATATGCGTTTTGCGCTTTTCTATAAAAGCTTTGCTTTAATTTATCAAACTTATTATTTTTTTTTCTTTTTTTTATTCTTGCTAAAATAGCTTTCATATTAGCTTTTAATACTATTGTTAAGTTTGGCTTTAAATTCTTCAAAATATATTTTTGATTTATTAAATTTATTTTTTTATCAATTTTATTACCTATAACTTGATACGCATAAGTAGAGTCAGTAAATCTATCGGAAATTAATATATGTTTATTTTTTTTAGCAAATAAAATCGTTTTTTTTACATGCTCATTTCTTGCGGCATTCATCAAATAAAAATCTGTTAATTTGTCAAATTGGATTGATTTATTGGAAAATATAACTTTTCTAATTAACTCTGCTGTCTTTGATCCACCAGGTTCTCTTGTTTTAATTACTTTGTATCTAAGTTTTTTTAATGATCTGTATAATTTATCGATTTGATAACTTTTTCCAGTTCCTTCTGTTCCTTCAAAAACAATAAAGAAAAATTTTTTTTTAAGCATCTCCCCAAATCATATAATTAAAAGATGTTAAAAGGCTTGCTAAAAAGTTAACTTTTTTAACATCTTCGCTAGAATATATTGGGACTGTTTTTAAAAGCTCATCCTTATTATAAATTTTTATTAAAGCAATTTCATTATCTTTTTTAATGGGTGCTTTTATAGGTCCATTATATTCTAAAAAAACATTAAAATCTTTTAGGTCTTTTTTATCAATAGTAAAATAAACATCTTCATTTGTATAACCCTTTACAAATTCTTTTTTACCTAGCCATGTTTTTAATTCAAAAATTGTTTCATTTTTTTTTGATATTTCAAAAGTGTCAGAATTTGTTAACCCCCAATTAAGTAACTTAAGTGACTGACTTGCTCTAGACGCGATTGTTTTAAAACCACTACCTACAGCAATTAACCTTCTGGAATCTTTTTTCATAGAACTTGCTAATGAGTATTCCTCTACAGATAAATGGCCAGTTTTAATTCCATCTACACCTTGGTTTCTAAATAGTAATAAATTTCTATTAGGTTGAGTAATTGGTTCGCCGCCCGTTCTTTCCCAAGTAAATTCTTGTTCTCCGTAATAATGATAAAATTCAGGGTAATTTTTTATTAAATATTTTGACATAAGTGCTATATCTCTAACAGTAGAATAGTTTTCAACATCATTAATTCCAGAAGAATTTGCAAAATGAGTATTAACCATTCCAATTTCTACCGCTTTATCATTCATTAATTGAACAAAGTTTTCTTCTGATCCAGCTATTCCTTCAGCTAAAGCTACGCAAGCATCATTTCCAGATGCTACGATGATGCCTCTTAAAAGATTTTCAACTGTTATTTGATCGTTTACCATTATAAACATTGATGAATAACCTGCTTGAGACATTCTCCAAGCTTTTTCTGAAATTAAAATTTTATCATCTAAAGATAACTTATTAGCTTTTAATAAATCAAAAGCTACAATTGTTGTCATGATTTTTGTCATTGAAGCTGGATAGATGCTTAGATCTGCCTGTTCTTCAAATAAAACTTTATCAGTATGATAATCTAACAGAATTGCAGTTTTTGCTATAATTTTTGGATTAGCAAAAGCACTTGATAATGCAATTAGGTTTATTAAAAAAAAATATTTTATAAGTTTAATCATTTATTTTAATATCTAAATCTTCAAATTTGGATTGGCTCAAAATATTGTAATCATTTTTAAGCTTATTGATAGTATTATAAGGTCCCATCAACAATTCAAAGGATTTGTCATTCTTTTTATTAATAGTTATCATTTGGTAATTAGAGGCAGCTAAAACTTCAGCAAGTCTATCTCTTAAAAGCTCAGCGGACTCTTGACTATAAAAATCAGCAACTAAAATTGAATAAGTTTTTGTTTTTTTTGATTTTTTTGATCCCTGCTCTTTAATCGAAATATTATCAATGTTAATTTTTTCTATTGGAGCTTTATTCGGTATGAGTCGCTCTTCTTTTTCAGTTATGGCCTTTTCGGCAATAAATGACTTATTTATCTTTATTTCATTTACTTCGATAAAGGGAAAATCTTGGTCTAAATTTAACTCTTGCATAATGCTTTCGGAAATTAATATCTTATAGAAATCATCATATTTAATTCGCTTTTTAACTATTAATTCTAAAAACTTTTTATTATCTGGATTTATTATTCTTATTTTTGTGCCTATTTTAAATTTATTATGAGAAATGAAATATGTTTCTTTGTCTAATGATTTTGGAGATAAATTATTAGGTAAAATATAAGCAAATCCTTTAGCAGTGTATGAAGATGATTTTTTAGAGGTTGATGTTTGTGTGGTACAAGAAAATAAAAATAATAATAAAAAAATAATTTTATATTTCATTTTTGATTGACTCCGCTAATGTGCATACTGATAAAGCAAATCTTAAAGAACGATTCCATTTTAATATGATTTCATAATTATCATAAACTAAAAACTTTGGTGAAGTACCATCACCATCAGGCAATACAAGAGCTGCCAAAAAATTATTTTTATTTTCATCTTGATCAATAAAATTAATTCCTATCTTTTTCCAATTAGAAACTTTTTTCTTATTAGAGATATTTCTTGCTGAATGATTAAAATATTTTGAACTAATATCTTTTCTAAAATTAACTTTATCAAAGCAAGGCATATTTTTTTTCCAACCTATTTTATTAATGTAATTAGCTGCAGATCCTATAGCATCTAACTTTGATTCTTTAAGATCAATATAACCATCTTTGTCATAATCTATGGCATAATTAGCTACACTTGATGGCATAAATTGAAAATTACCTACTGCACCTGCCCAAGACCCGTATAAAGTATCTTTTTTAATTGTTTGTGAGTCTAAAAGTTTCAACAATGTAATTAATTCATTTGTAAAATAGGCACTCCTTCTTTTATCAAAACTTAAAGTTGCTAGGGATGAAATTATATCCATTTTACCTAAATTTTTTCCAAAATTAGTTTCTGTACTCCACAAAGCTAATAATATTTCTTTATTTACATTAAATTCTTTTTCTACTTTGTTAAAAATATTTTGATTTTCCTTTAAAAGTATGACTGCTTGATCAATTGCTCTTTTATTGGCTCTCTTACTTATATAAACATCTGTTTTTTCAAAAAATTCAGGTTGTCTATTGTCGTATTCTATTACCTTTGAAATATATTGAACATCGCTTAGTGCATCTTCAATTGTTTTTTGTGATATACCCTCTTTTTTTGCTTTAATTTTAAAGTTATCTAACCATAAATTAAAATTTGCTGGATTTGCTTGTAATAAGGAAAAATTAAAGAAAAAAAATAGTGCTAAAAATATTTTTTTAACAATTATTGGCATTTTTTTAACTAACATAAAAAAAAACTCAAAACTAGATCGAATTAAACTAATCAATATTGTTATTTAGTAGTATTGATAGTAATAAGGGCATGCTGATTATGGAGAGGTGGCTGAGCGGTTGAAAGCACTGGTCTTGAAAACCAGCAACGGGGCAACTCGTTCGTGGGTTCGAATCCCACCCTCTCCGCCAGTTAAATTTTAAATTCTTTAAACAAATTAAGAATTTCATCATCATCAAAATTGGGTATTAAAGTACCATTTAAATAATAATTATATATATCTTCATCATTACATTTTAAGAAATCATTCAACTTATCTAATTTATTTTCATCGAGCTCATTAATTACTGATTTTACAAAAGATGTTAATAAAATATCCATTTCTTTTGTACCTCTATAACCAGATCTATATTTAATTTTGTTTTTAAGTAATTCTAATTTATCCATAGTTATATTGTATTATATAATAGTGAATGAAACCAACTAACTATAAAAATTTTTTATTTGCAGATATTACCTCGGTAAATGGGGTTGGTAAGAAAATTTCAACCTATTTTAAAAAAAAAAAAGTAAATACAATTAATGATTTACTTTGGAACTTACCCTATTCACAAACAGATAGATCTGAAACAACTACACTTGACAAACTTGAAATTGGAAAAATTTTTACATTAAAAATTAAAGTTCTAAAATATAATTTTCCAAGAATAAGAAACTTACCTAATAGAATTAAGTGTTGCGATAACAATGGTGAAATAGATTTAATTTTTTTTAATAGCAAAGAAGGATACATTAGAAAAATTTTACCATTAAATGAATGGGTCATTGTAAGTGGTAAAGTAAATTATTTTAAGAACAGATATCAAATTACAAATCCAAATTACATAACCACAGTTGATAAAATTGATTATGTTAAATCGGTAATTCCAAAATACTCTTTAACAGAAGGTTTGACAGAGAAGATTTACAGGAAAATAATTGAAAATATCTTATTAAATATTCCAGACTTAGATGAATGGCATGATCAAGATTTTATAAAAAAAATGAAATTTTTAAATTGGAAACAATCTATGATTAATTTACACAATGCTAATACTAAGAATGATATCAACTCTGCTTCCTATAGACGTTTAGCTTATGATGAAATTTTTGCAAATAGTTTATTTTTATCCAAAAATAGAAATAAAATAAAAAAAGTAAAAAAAATAACAAAGAATTTTAGTCAGTCCTATAGCTCAAAAATAATTAACACTCTCAAATTCGAATTAACTAAAGGACAAAACATAATAATTAATGAAATTAACGAAGATTTAAAATCATCACAAAGAATGTTTAGAATTTTACAAGGTGATGTAGGTTCGGGAAAAACAATAATTGCATTAATAGCTGCAATTAATGTTATTGAGGCTGGTTACCAATGCGCTTTAATGGTTCCTACGTCCATATTAGCAGAACAACATTTTAAACTTTTTGAAAAATTAATTAAGGATGCAAATCTTAATATTAAATTTGATTTACTAACGAGTAAAATTGAAAGAGATAAAAAGAAAAAAATTTTAAAAGATGTTGAGGAAAATAAAATAAATTTTTTAATTGGTACTCATGCCTTATTTCAAAAAACTGTGAATTTTAATAAACTGGGATTAGTTATAATAGATGAGCAACATAAATTTGGTGTCAATCAAAGATTTATGTTTGCAAAAAAAGGAGACAAAAATTGTGATCTCTTATTAATGTCGGCAACTCCTATTCCAAGAACTATGATGATGTCAATTTATGGTGATATGGATACTTCCCGATTAGTTGAAAAGCCCTTACACAGAAAACCAATCTTAACGTTAAGTAAACCTGAGAATAAAATCGATGATCTATGGCCATTTATTAAAAATAAATTAAATAAAAATGAACAAGTTTTTTGGGTCTGTCCACTAATTGAAGACTCAAAAAAGTTAGATTTTACTTCTACAAAAAAAACCTTTGATTTACTTGAAAAAAAATTTCCAAAAAAAATTGGTTTAATACATGGTTCTCTTGATCAAATTGAAAAAGAAAAAGTATTAAAGAAGTTTTTAGATAATGAAATATCAATTCTTGTTTCTACTACCGTAATAGAAGTTGGGATAGATTTTCCTAACGCAACTACTATAGTTATAGAAAATTCAAATAAATTTGGATTAGCCCAACTTCATCAATTAAGAGGTAGAGTTGGTAGAGGTGATAAAGATTCTACATGTATACTTTTATTTAAGAACCAACTTAGTCAAAATGCTAAAAAAAGAATTCAAATATTAAAATCTTCAAATGATGGCTTCTATATTGCTGAAGAGGATATGAAATTAAGAGGTTATGGTGACTTGATTGGATTTAAACAAAGTGGCATTAAATTATTTAAAATTGCAGATCCTGTGCATCATGAAGATCTCTTCAATTTAGCTTCACAAAATATCAACAAACTTGATCCAAAAAATCTAAATGATTCAAAATACGAAATTTTATTGAAACTTTTTGATAAAGTGGATTTAATTGATGAAGAGAAAATTTCAGCCTAATATTTATTAATTAGATGTGCCAGCAGAAACAATAAACTTTGAAGCTTCTTCAAAAGACATATCTAAATAAACAATATCCTTTTTTGGTACCATCAACAAAAAACCACTAGTTGGATTAGGTGTAGTGGGAACAAATACATTGACTAATTGTTCGTTAGTTTTTTTTGAGATTTCTCCCTTATTATCTTTTGTTGCAAAGCCTACTGCCCACAAACCTTTTCTTGGGTACTCAATTAAGACTACACTCTTTTTTGTACCTTTGGTTTGTGCAAAACTTTCTGTTAATTGGCCAACAGCAGAATAAATAGTTCTCAAAATTGGAATTCTTTTGAGTATATTATTAAAAATTTCTAAAATTTTTTTCCCAATAAAAGATAAAGAAATTCCTCCTACAATTGTAATAAAAATTATTGTAATTAATATCTCAATACCCGGTATATCAAATGGCAGATAATTATTTGGATTAATTTTACTTGGTAATAATCTCGAAGAAAATTTTATTAAAAATATACTTAAATAAATAGTTATGCCTATAGGTATTAGTACTATTGCTCCTGTGATAAAATAGTTTCTTAGAGTTCTGAAAAGAGACTTTTTTTTATTTGCTGGCATTAATGATAGCTAGAATAAACAATAAAAATTACTAACAATATAAAAATTGCAATTAAAATTTTATTATTTAAAATCATCTTATTTAACTTTTTATATGATTCATAACATAAATAGAAGAAAATTTATTGAGCTATTTGGCTGCGGTTGTTGCAGTCTTATACTTCCTTCTTGTACAACTGTACCAATCACAGAGAGAAAACAACTTTCTATTTACCCAGAAGCTACAATTAATCGTCAAGCAAGCGCGGCGTATGAAACTTTCAGATCAAAAACAAAACTAATAAATTCTGGGAAAGAATTAGAAACGATTAAAGATATAGGTAAAAGAATTGAATATGCAGTTTCTGCTTTCTTTACAAAAAAAGATGGTACTGACCCTACTAGCAACTTTGAATGGGATTACATATTAGTAGATAATGATAAAGTTAAGAATGCTTGGTGCATGCCTGGTGGAAAGATTGCTGTTTATACCGGCATACTGAAAATTACTCAAAATGATGATGCCTTAGCAGCTGTTATGGGTCATGAGATTGCCCACGCTGTAGCTAAACATTCAATTGAAAGAGCTAGCCAAGCTCTAACTGTAAATTTAGGTACTCAAATAGCAGATATTTTTTTAGGTGGAGCAATAAACAGAACTAGAAATAGTGTTGGTCAAGCTAGTGGTATGGATATATTTCAATTAGGAATATTCAATCCTTTTGGAAGAAAACAAGAAACAGAAGCAGATTATTTAGGATTAATTTTTGCATCCCTTGCAGGATATGACATCAGAGAGTCAGTAAAACTTTGGGAAAGAATGTCTGAAAGCAATAAAGGTAAAGAACCTCCTCAGTTTTTAAGCACCCATCCTTCTAGCCAAAACAGAATTAAAAACTTAAACAATTGGATCACAGAGGTAATTGTTAAATACCCGCCAATTAAAAGAGCTTAATTGTGGTGAGCCCTGATGGACTCGAACCATCGACACCTTCCTTAAAAGGGAAGTGCTCTACCAACTGAGCTAAGGGCCCTAAAGAGAAATTTCTTTTATATATAAAACACCTAGAATTCAAACAAAAATTCTCATTAATTAAAGATTTTAATATATTTGTTATAAAAGTTATTAAAATTTCCCTCTTTGATCTGTTTTCTAATTTCGCTCATAAATTGTTGATAAAAATTAATATTATGTAGAGAAATTAGCATTGAAGCTAATATTTCATTAGTTTTAATCAAATGATTTAAATAGCTCTTTGAATATAAATTTAAATTTCTAATTGAGGCTTCTCTATCAAGAGGCTCTTTATCGTTTTGATATTTAGCATTTCTTAAATTGACTTTACCTTGCCAGGTAAAAGCTAATCCTGTTCGTCCTGATCTGGTTGGCAAAACACAATCAAACATATCTATTCCACTTTTTACAGCGCCGAGTATATCTGAGGGGGTGCCAACACCCATAAGATACCTTGGTTTGTTTTTTGGCATATAGCTTACAGTCTTATTAAGAATACCAAACATTTCATCTTGTGTTTCTCCAACTGCAAGTCCGCCCATTGCATATCCGTCAAAACTAATTAATTCTAATTTTTCTAGGCTATCTAATCTTAATTTTTGATCTAATCCTCCTTGAATAATTCCAAATAGAGCCTTTTGATCATTCTTACCAAATTCAATTTTGCATCTTTTTGCCCAAAGAGTTGAAATATTAATTGCATTTTTTAATTTTTCTAGATCTGTGGTCGATCTGGGGCATTCGTCTAAAACCATCATAATGTCTGAATTAATTGATTTTTGAATTTGAATACTTTTTTCTGGGCTTAAGACAAATTTTTTTCCATCTATATGAGAAGAAAAAATTGCTCCTATATCAATATCTATTTTATTCAATTTAGCTAACGACATAATTTGAAAACCTCCTGAGTCAGTTAGTATAGGTTTTTGCCAATTCATAAAATTATGCAAACCAGAAAATTGATCTAAAATATTAACTCCTGGTCTAATCATTAAATGATAAGTGTTTCCTAATATAATTTGTGTTCCTGTGGAAAGAACATCGTCAGTAAAAATACCTTTTAGTGTTCCAAGTGTACCAACTGGCATAAAAGCTGGGGTATCAATGTCTCCTCTTGGTGTAGAGATTTTCCCCAACCTTGCATTTTCATCTTGAGTTATTAACTCAAATGAAAATTTCTTTTCATTCATGAAAAATTTATTTTTTTGATCTAAGGCTTATTATTTTATCTGGATCATCTACAGAGCCATTAGGACCATCACCTTTTTTTATATTATCAATAAACTCCATGCCTTTTACCACTTTACCAAAGGCAGTATAGTTTCTATCTAAGTGAGGAGCAGATTCAAAAACAATAAAAAATTGACTATTTGCACTGTTAGGATCAGATGATCTAGCCATTGATAATACACCTCTATCATGTGCAACATCACTAAATTCAGCTTTGAGATCAGGTAGATCTGATCCACCTGTGCCTGCTAAATCCAGATTAAAATTAGCCGAATTAGAATTCCCAAACTTAACATCACCTGATTGAGCCATAAAACCTTCAATTACTCTATGAAATACAACTCCATCATATTTACCTTCATCAGCTAATGTTTGAAATCTTTTTACGTGATTTGGTGCAACTTTAGGAAAAAGTTCTATTTCAACTTCACCATCCTTTAATTTTAAAATCATTTTGTTTTCCTCCGCAAGGGTTATGTTAATTGATAAATAAAAAAAAATAAAAATTAAAAATAATTTTTTCATTAGATTTTTTCTTTTACAAATTTTATAACAGACTTTGTAACAAATTTATTAATATTTCCCTTTAATTTTGCTATTTCTTTAACAAAATTTGAGGAAATTACTTGGTTTTCTACATCTGACATTAAAAATATTGTATCTATTGCGTTGTTTAATCTTTTGTTCATTCCAGCTAATTGAAATTCATATTCAAAATCAGAGGCAGCTCTTAATCCCCTTACTATAACTTGTGAATTATATTTTTTACATAAATTAATAGTCAAAGTATTAAAAGGAATAACTAAAATTTTAATTTCAATCCTTTTTTCAACTGGAAAAAAGTAATTTTTATTTTTTGTATTTGTTGCAGCAACAACAATTCTATCAAAAAGTTTTAAGGATTTTTGGATTACATCAACATGTCCCAATGTAATAGGATCAAAAGTGCCTGGATAAATAG
>VMBT01000579.1_pt1 | contig 22714 bp, 21 predicted proteins | sample 4404301 | NCBI WGS metagenome assembly VMBT01 (sample SAMN12238535, study PRJNA552566) | marine metagenome | isolation source: Coastal seawater | place: USA: coastal Georgia, Sapelo Island | collected 2008-08/2009-08
GATGACGTCTTTGCACAGAGCAATCTCTTTCTTGTAGATGGACTGTTCTATTTTTTCCAGACAAAACTTGTACTTCAATGTGACGTGGATTTTTAAAATATTTTTCAATATATAACTCATCATTGCCAAAATATTTTTTAGCTTCAGACTTAGCAGTTAAAAAAAGGTTTTCTAAATCTGATTCTTTTTCAACTATTTTCATTCCTTTTCCACCGCCACCTCCAGCAGCTTTGATTAACACAGGTAAGCCAATTTTTTTGCAAATGTCTTTTGCCTCATCTAGAGATTTTACTCCTCCTTCAGATCCTTCAATAACAGGTAGACCATATTTTTTTGCAATTTTTTTTGCTTCAATTTTATCACCCATTTTTCTGATTAAATCAGCACTGGGGCCAATAAATTTAATTCCATGTTTTTGAACTACTTCAGCAAATTTAGCATTTTCAGATAAGAAGCCATAACCAGGATGAATTGCCTCTGCGCCTGTAAGGTCTACAGCTGACATTATTGCAGCTATATTTAAGTAACTATTTTGAGGTTGATGCGAACCTATGCAAACACTTTCATCAGCTAATCTCACATGCATTGACTCAGCATCCACATCAGAATGAACAGCAACCGTTGAAATTCCCCATTCTTTACATGCTCTTATAACTCTAACAGCAATTTCTCCTCTGTTAGCAATTAAGACTTTTTTAAACATTAATTTATTTGAGAATGACTAGAGTTTGTCCAAATTCTACGGGTTGACCATCTTTAACCAAAATACTTTTTACTATTCCATCATTTGTCGAAGGAACATGATTCATTGTTTTCATTGCTTCAACTATCATAATGGTTTGGCCTTTTTTTATTTTGTCACCAACTTGCACAAACTGTTTTGCTCCTGGCTCTGGCGCTAGATAAGCCGTTCCAATAATTGGAGATTTTATTCTTATTCCTTCTTCAGACTCATTAAGGACTGCTTTATTGTTAGAAACTACACTTTCTGTTGTTTTTATTTGACCAGTTGCTTTTGCAGCTTTTGAAACTTTTATTTTTGTATCGCCATTTTGATACTCTAATTCTGTTAATTTAAATTCATCTAAATTATCTACTAATTCTTTTATTAATTTTTTATCTATTTTCATTTTTTAAAATTTTTTTTAATCCTTCTATTGCTAGCATATATCCTTGTGGTCCAAAACCACAAATAATACATTTAGCTATGTTACTTATAAGAGATTTATGTCTAAATTCTTCTCTACCATGAATATTTGTAATATGTAACTCGACAATAGGTATTGTTAATATAGCCAAAGCATCTCTAATTGCTACTGATGTATGGGTATAGCCACCAGCATTAATTATTAAAGCATCATATTTTTTTCTGGCTCCTTGAATAAAATCAACAATTTTACCTTCAATATTAGATTGCTTAAATGTTATGCTAATACTATTTTTTTTTGCAACTCGTTTACATTCTTCTTCAATTTTTTTTAATGTAATAGTACCGTATTTATCTTTCTCTCTTTCACCTAAAAGATTTAGATTTGGACCATTAATGATTATGATTTTATGCTTCATTTTTTAATTACAGAGTGTATTAAATATCTTAATTATGGCAAAAATACAATTAAATGGTAAAAAGCATACACTTAATCAAAAATTTTCACTCTTAGGATTGTTAAAAAAATTTAAAATTAATGAAAAAAAGATAGCTGTAGAATTGAATGGAAAGATTATTATTAAATCAAAATATAAGTCAGTTTTTTTAAAAGATAAAGATAAAATTGAAATAGTTCATTTTATAGGTGGAGGCTAAGAGTTATGAAAGATAATTTTTTTATAGGTGGAAAATTAATAAAATCACGACTCATAGTAGGAACAGGAAAGTATAAAAATTTTAAAGAAACAGCTTTGGCTGTTAAAGCATCTGGTGCAGACATGGTTACTGTAGCAGTACGAAGAGTTAATATTTTAGATAAAAAAAAACCAATGCTTACTGATTATCTTAATCCAAAAAAAATTAAATATTTACCTAATACTGCAGGATGTTTTAATGCAGAAGACTCATTAAGAACATTAAGATTAGCTAGAGAAATGGGTGGATGGAAAATGGTTAAGTTAGAAGTTTTAGGTGATAAAAAAAATCTTTTTCCAAATATGATTGAGACTCTTAAAGCCACGAAAATATTAGTCAAAGAAGGATTTAAAGTATTAGTTTACTGCTCTGATGATCCTCTACTAGCAAAAAAACTTGAAGACTTGGGAGCATCTGCAATCATGCCGCTTGCATCACCGATAGGGTCTGGTCACGGTATTCAAAACAAAATCAATTTATCTCTAATTATTAAAAACGCTAAAGTTCCGGTCATAGTTGATGCTGGAATAGGAACTCCTTCGGATGCAACAATTGCTATGGAGATGGGTTGTGACGGCGTACTAGTAAATAGTGCTATTGCTTTATCTAATAAACCTATTTTAATGGCAGAGTCATTTAAGTACGCAGTTATTTCAGGCAGAAAATCTTATAAAGCTATTAGGATGCAAAAGGTTTTATATGGCTCCGCAAGTAGTCCTAAAAAAGGCTTAATCTAAGCAGCCTTTTTTTTACGTCTGACCCATAAAGTTCTGAGACTTTTCTTTTTTTTTGTTCCTTTATTTTCTTTATTTGACTGATCTTTATTATTTTTTTTAGATTGTTTTTTAGCTTCCAAAGTATTTTCTTTGACAAAATTACTTTCTATTAGACCATCAATTTTATTAATATTTTCTATTTTATTGATAGTTTTATTGTTCTTGTCTAAAAGATTAATACTATATTCAGGAATAATTAATTTTGGATCTGCTATAAAATTAATTTTAATTTTAAATTTTGCTTCGAAATATTTAATTTCTTTTTTTAAAATTTCATCAATATATAGTTTAACTTTTTCAGGTATTTTTACTTCTAGAGCTTTAACTTTATCAGTGAAAGATAACATTTCTGCTTTTTTAACTACTTTTAATGAAAAAGATTCTAACGAAAGGTTTGTTTCCCATTTTATTGATCCTTCCCTAAGTCTTTGCCTAGTCATTTCTAACAAACCAAATGTGCTTATTTTTCCGACCTGAATTCTTGCTCTATCTTTTTTAATAACTTCACGCATTTTCTTTTCGACTTGCCTTCTATTAAAAAAATTCATCATATCAATGAAATCGATTACAATTAGACCAGAAAGATCTCTAAGTTTAATCTGTTTAGCTATTTCTTCGGCTGCTTCCAAGTTTGTATTCAATGCGGTTTTTTCAATATTAGAGGCTTTGATTGATTGTCCTGAGTTAATATCAATCGACACAAGAGCTTCAGTAGGATTAATCACAAGATATCCACCTGATTTTAGTTTTACTACTGGATCAAAGATATTGTTTAATTCTTTTTCAATACCTGCTTCATGAAATAAAGGAATTTTTCCTTTATGTTTTTTTAAAAATTTAGCTTTATTTGGAATTAGTTCTTTAATGAAAAGCTTTGCTTTTTTATAACCGTCATTTCCATCAATATAGATATTTGTAGTTTCATTATCATATATATCTCTTAATGCTCTTTTAATAATATCTCCCTCTTCATAAATTAATGATGGAGCATCTGAGTCCAAAGCTTTTTCTTTAATTTGGTCCCATGTTTTTAAAGTATTTTGAAAATCTTTTTCAATTTCATTTTTTGTTTTATTTGCACCAGCTGTTCTGACAATTACACCCATACTTTTTGGTATTTCAATTTCATTTAAAATACTTCTAATTTTAGTTCTATCAGATGAGTTAAAAATTTTTCTAGATATACCCCCTCCTTTGGCAGTATTTGGCATTAAAACCATAAATTTTCCTGCCAACGATATAAAAGTTGTAAGTGCTGCACCTTTGTTGCCTCTCTCTTCTTTAGTTACTTGAATAAGAATTACTTGTCCTGGTTTTATTACTTCTTGTATTTTATATCTCTTAACACCATAAGTGTTTTTCAATTTTTCACGCACATTTTGATTAGGTTGGACAGTTTCAACCAATGGCGCTTCAGCATTTAATTTTTCTTCTTCAAAGTTGTTGCTATCTAATTGAGTGGTTTCATTAACATTTTCTTCAATATTATTTTCGTTCACAATCTCATTATTGTCATTTGAATTTTGACTAACTTCTTCTAAAGAAGTTTTTGTTAGATCTTCTCTTATTTTTTCTTCAGCTTCTTTTAGTTTATCTTTATCTTCTGTAGGTATTTGATAGTAATCAGACTGGATATCGTTAAATGCTAAAAAACCATGCTTTACTCTACCAAAGTTTATAAAAGCAGCCTGAAGAGATGGCTCAACTCTGCTTACAGTTCCAAGGTAAATGTTGTTTTTAAAATTTAGCTTATTTTTATTTTCATACTCATATTCTTCAACTCCATTATCAGATTTGAGTACAATTCGTGTTTCTTCTGGATGCGAGGCATCAATAAATAAATTTTTTTCCATGTTAATAGTTTTCCTTTAGGATTAATGTTTAATAGAATTCTTTTGAAAAATTTCATAATTTCTTTATACAGAATTTTTTTCTTTAAGACTATTTATAAGTTTTGTATCGCCATAAGATGGCCTAAATTAAAGCTTTAGTTTGTATATGTTTGAAAGGTTGAATATTGTAATCAAATTAGTTCTTAGCTTAACTATATTAGCTTTTTTTCTAGCCTTTTCAGCTTTATGGTATTTTTCATCAGGTTTACCAGATTATAAAAAGCTTGAAAATTATGAGCCACCAATTTCTAGTAGAGTCTATGCAAACGATGGAACTTTAATTGCTGAATATGCTTTAGAAAAACGTTTATTTATACCTTATGAGTCAATACCTAAAACTATAATCAATTCCTTTTTATCAGCGGAAGATCAAAATTTTTTTAGTCATCCAGGAATAGACCCCAAAGGAGTAATTCGAGCTGTAGTCAATAATATTAAAAATATAGTAACAAACAAAAGATTAGAAGGAGCATCAACCATTACGCAGCAGGTTGCAAAAAATTTTTTATTAACTAATGAAGTTTCTTTAAAAAGAAAAATTAAAGAAGCAATTTTAGCTTTTAGAATTGAAAAAGCTTATAGTAAAGAAAGAATCCTAGAATTGTATTTGAATCAAATATATTTAGGCGAAGGTACTTATGGTATTGCAGCTGCTAGTTTAGAATATTTTGATAAATCTGTTAAAGAATTAGATTATTCCGAAGCAGCAATGCTAGCCGCACTGCCAAAAGCACCTAGCAGGTATAATCCTTTTAGATATTACGACGAAGCAAAATTTAGAAGAAATTTGGTTTTGCAAAATTTAAATGAAAATAAATTTATTAATGAAACAGAACTAATTAATTTAAAAAAAGCAGATATAAATTTAAAAAAAAGAAAAATTAATCTTTTAGAAGAGTCAAATTATTTTACAGAGGAGATAAGAAGAAATATTAAAGATAATTATGGTTTTGATAAATTGTATGCAGAAGGTTTTACAATTAAATCCTCTCTTGATGTAAACTACCAACTTTATGCTCTAGACTCCCTTAGAGCTGGACTAGAGTCTTATGATAGGAGACATGGTTGGAGAGGAGCAATTCTTAATAAAGAAAAAGATTTAAATTGGGAAGAAAAAATAAAAAATTTAAAAGTAGATCGAAGTTTAAATTGGAAATTTGCTGAAATAAATAAAGTTGATATCAATGGTTTATCTTTTTCACTTTTAGACGAAAATGAAAAAGGATTGATTTCTTCAGACAATTTAAAGTGGGCGATTAGAAAAACCATAAACGATTCATTTAAAGAAAAAGATATTATTTACGTTAAAAAAAATAAAAATGGTTCTTGGCAATTAAAACAATACCCAAAAGTAAACGGAGCAATTGTAGTTCTTGATCCTTTCAATGGCAAAGTAAAAGCTATGGTTGGCGGTTTTAGTTTTGAGACAAGCGAATTTAATAGAGCTACACAAGCAAAACGTCAACCAGGGTCAGCTTTTAAACCTTTTGTTTATGCTGCAGCATTAGAAAATAGCTTTATGCCAAACTCTATAGTTTTAGATGCTCCTTTTACTGCCAATCAAGGTGTTGGATTAAAGAACTGGAAACCTGAAAATTATGGAAAAAAATTTTACGGTCCAAGTACGTTAAGAAAAGGAATTGAATATTCAAGAAATTTAATGACAGTTAGAGTTGCTCAAGAATTAGGGCTAAAAAAGATTATCGATTTGTCAAATAAGCTTGATATTTATAATGATGTACCCGAATTATTATCTGTTTCCTTAGGGTCAGCAGAAACTTCTTTGCTACAAATTACTAATGCATATGGAACTTTTTTAAATGGTGGAAAAAAAATAAATCCAATTCTAATTGATCGAATTCAAGATAGGAGAGGGAAGACAATTTTCAATTCTGATATTAGAGAATGTATAGGCTGCGATAAGTATTCAGCAGAAGAAACTATTGTTCCGTCAATCAAGGATAAATTCGATCAAGTTATTAGCAAAGAAACTGCATACCAGATACTTTCAATGCTTGAAGGAACTGTACAAAGAGGAACTGGTAAAAATCTTAGAGATTTAAATGTACCATTAGCGGGCAAAACAGGAACTACTAATGATAATTACGATGCATGGTTTATTGGACTTACCTCAAATTTAGTTATTGGAGTTTATGTTGGTTTTGACGAACCACAAACTCTTGGAAAATACGAAACAGGAGCCAAAGCAGCCTTGCCAATCTTTAAAAGTTTTATAAAGCAAGCGTTGTATAAAGAAGATTTTGGTTCATTTAGTGCACCTGAGGAAATATTTTTTGCTTCAATAAATTATGATACAGGTCAAAAGGAAAATTTTGACAACAAAGACTCAATAGTAGAAGCGTTTAAGTCTAGTGATATAGACAGAATTAGAAACAATAATTTTAATAGAGACCTAAATTATGATAGTCTTATAAAGTTTAGACAATTTTACTAATGGAAGATTTTGATTCACAAATAATACTAGCTGAAAAAAGCTTATCAAGTATCAGGGGGTATCTTTGATCGTAATAAAATCAAAGAAAAGCTAGAAAATTTAAATAAAGAAATATCCAAAGAAACTTTTTGGAAAGACAACAATAAAGTAAAAAAAACTTTAAAAGAAAAAAAACATTATGACTTCATTATTGATTCTTTAAAAAATAATGAAAGTGAATTAGAAAATCTTAAGGACATATTTAAATTAGCTAAAGAAGAAGACGATAGTGATACGATTAAAGATTGTTTAGAAAAAATAGTATCAATACAAAATAAACTTAAACAAATAGAAGTTAGTTGCTTCTTATCAGGTGAAAACGATGCACTTGATATTTATTTGGAAATACATGCTGGTGCAGGAGGAACCGAAAGCCAAGATTGGGCTGATATGCTTAGAAGAATGTATTTAAAATGGTTTGATAAAAAATCATTTCAAAGTGAAATTATTAGCGAGCACAAAGGTGAAGAGGCAGGTATAAAATCTTCAACTTTAAAAGTATCTGGTGAATATGTTTATGGCTTAATGAAAAAAGAGTCCGGTGTACATAGACTTGTAAGAATTTCACCATTTGATAGTGGAGCAAGAAGGCATACAAGTTTTGCAAGTGTTTGGGTCTATCCTGCTGTAGAGGAAGATATAGATATTAAAGTTGAAGAAAAAGATTTACGAATCGATACATATAGGTCGAGCGGAGCAGGCGGTCAGCATGTTAATGTAACTGATAGCGCTGTTAGAATAACACACTTACCAACTAAAATTGTTGTTCAATGCCAGAATCAAAGATCACAGCACAAAAATAAAGAGACATGTTATAAAATGCTAAAAGCAAGACTTTATGAACATGAATTGCAAAAACGCGAAGAAGAAGAGCAAAAAAAAATGACCTCGAAAACTGATATTGGTTGGGGCCATCAAATACGTTCTTACGTCTTGCAGCCCTATCAGTTAGTTAAAGATTTAAGATCAAAAATAGAAAACACAAATCCAGAGGACGTATTAAACGGAAATCTTGATTTATTTATTGAAGGTAATTTAAAAAATTAATGAAAAAAATATTTTACGTTTTTTTAACTATAACTTTTATATTTTTTAGTGCTGCAATTTTTTATTTATCAAAATATGGTTTAACAACAACTAAGTTTAATAGCATTATTGTTTCTGAGTTAAAAAAAAAAGAACCCAATTTAGAAATTGAATTAAATGAAATAAAAATTAAATTTGATTTAGAAAAGTTACAAATTTATCTATTAACTAAAAATCCTCAAATAAATTATCAAAATATAAATTTACCAATAAAAGAAATTAATATTTATACAAAAATAATTCCTATTTTATTTGCTAACATTGAAGTTGATCAAGTTGCTTTAACTGTAGAAGAATTAGATTTAAAAAAAATTCAATCCTTAGCTGTTAGAGCAAAACCCTCTAATTTTAAGACTTATTTACTGAATAATTTAAATAAAGGATTATTAAAGAAATTAACTACTACAGTAAGTTTAGACGACAAGTTTAATATTAAAGATTTTAAATTAAACGGCAATCTAGAAAATTTAGATATTAAATTAACCAATCAATATTTAGTTAATGATATTAGTTTAAATTTCATTGCTGATAAAAATTTAATTTTATTAAATTCTATTAACGCAAATTATAAAAATATTAAGATTACAAATGGTTTAATTGATGTAAATTTAAGCAATGGGATTAATTTATCTGGAAAATTTGACTCAAATTTTAATTTAAATAATAAAGATATTGTTTCTATAATTGATAAAGAAAACATTAATTTCTTAAAAGAAAATAATATTTTTTTTAATGGAAAACTATTTCACGATTTTAAAATTAATTTTGATGAAAGTTATAAAGTTCAGGATTATCAATATAAAGCAAATGGCAATATCGATGAAGCAAAAATTACATTATCAAAAAAGTTAGATTTATTTCCTTTTACAAAAAAATTTGAAAATTTTTTATTTAGTAAAACTAAAGTAGATTTTGCATTAAGTGACAAAAAAGAAAGTGTTTTAAAATTAGAAGGAAGTTATGCTACAGATGAAAATATATTTAAAAAAGTAAAAATTGAAAATTTATATAGAAAAAATAGTCAAAAATTTATTATTGATCTTGATTTAGCTGAAGATTTTAATTTAGAATTTTTAAATTTTACTTCAAATAAAAACTCCCCTGGAAATTTAAAAAGTGAATTTACAATAAGTAATGACACAATTAATTTTAAAGATATAATTTTTAAAGAAAAAAATAATTCAATAATAATTAATAATTTGTTGTTTAAAAATAATAAAATTGAACAAATTTCAGATTTGAGCGTTAATACTTATCTTGGAGACATAGAGAATAATGACTTTAATATAGAATTTAAAGACAAAATAACAGTCAAAGGTAAAATTTATGACTCAAGCAATTTATTAAAAATAATAAAATCAGATAAAAAAAATAATTTTTTTGAAAAGTTCAATAAAGATATTGTTATTGATTTTGAAAGATTACTTACAAAATCTGAATATCCTATAAAAAATTTTAGATTAATTGGTAGCATTGAAAAAGGAAAATTTGTAAAAATTTCTTCAAAAAGTGAATTTGCAGACAATAATAAGTATTTAGATATTAGCTTAAAAAAAGATCCTAATAATAAAAAAATATTAGAGATTTACTCTGATATTCCAAAAGCTATTCTTACAGAGTATAAATTTTTTGAAGGATTGAGTGATGGTAAATTATTTTTAAATTCTATAATTGATGATAATGGGAGTGTTTCAAAACTTACTATAGAAAATTTTAAACTTGTAAAAGCACCTGCTTTTGCAACTTTATTAACTTTGGCTGATCTTGGTGGTATTGCAGATGTGTTGACAGGAGAGGGTATAAGTTTTGATACTTTAGAAATTAATTTAGAAGAAGATAAAAATATTGTTAACATTAAAGAGGTATTAGCTCTAGGTTCTAGTATTTCTCTAATTATGGACGGGTATTCTGAAAAAAAATCAGGTCTAGTAAGTTTTAGTGGAACATTAGTACCTGCAAAAACATTAAATAGTTTGGTTTCAAAAATTCCGGTTGTTGGAAATATTTTAGTAGGCGATAAAATTGGCGAGGGTGTCTTTGGCGTCAGCTTTAAAATGAAGGGTCTACCAGGCCAAGTAAAAACAACAGTAAATCCAGTTAAAACATTAACACCAAGATTTATAACTCGAGCTTTAGAAAAATTAAAAAAAACTAACTAAATTTAATTAAATAGTGACGTTTTTTACCATGAGATATTTTTAGATATTCAGAATTAATAAAATCATTAAATTTAATAATTCTTTTTTCATCTGTTTCTAGTTTATCATTAATCTTAATACCTTTTTCTTGCATGGCACGTCTTGCCTCGCTTTTTGATGAAAAAATTTTATTATTTGAAATTAGATCTAAAATAGAAATGCCTTGATCAATTAATTTCTTATTAATTTTAATTTCTGGTAAATTTTTACCAACACCACTACCATCAAATGTTTCTTTTGCTGTTTTTTCTGCCTCTGATGCTTTTTGTTCACCATGTAAAATTTTAGTAGCTTCATTAGCTAATAATATTTTAAGATTATTAATATTTTTTTCTTTTTCTATTATTTCATTTAATTTGTTCAAATCTATCTCTGTAAAAAATTTTAAAAACTTTTCAACATCTGCATCATTAGTGTTTCTCCAAAATTGCCAGTATTCGTAAGAAGAAAATAATTCTTCATTTAACCAAACTGCTCCTTTTTCAGTTTTTCCCATTTTTGCTCCCGTAGAAAGAGTTATTAAAGGTGTTGTTAATCCATAAGATTCTTTTGAATTGATTTTTCTGATTAATTCAACTCCATTTACAATATTACCCCATTGGTCAGAACCACCAATTTGAAGAACACAATCTTTTGTTTCATTAAGTTTATAAAAATCAAAAGCTTGAAGAATCATGTAATTAAATTCCATGTAACTAAGTGATTGTTCCCTCTCAAGTCTGAGCTTAACACTGTCAAAGCTAAGCATTTTATTGATTGTAAAGTGTTTGCCAATTTCTCTTAAAAATTCAATGTAGTTAAGTTTTTTGAGCCATTCTGCATTGTTTACAAAAATCGGAGAAGTCTTTTTATTTTTAAAATCTAATAATTTTTCAAAAACTTTTTTAATTTTATTAATATTTTCAGTAATAGTTTTTTCTTCCAGAATTTTTCTTGTGGTATCTTTACCTGAAGGGTCTCCAATTAGTGTCGTGCCCCCTCCTAAGAGAACAATAGGTTGGTGTCCATATTTCTGCAATAGTCTTAAACACATTATTTGCAATAGACTTCCCACATGCAAACTTGGAGCGGTGCAATCAAATCCAATGTATGCCTTTACAGGCTTGTTGTTTATTAACTTAGATAAATTCTCTATATCTGTGCATTGATGGAAAAAACCTCTAGATTTAATTTCATCAATAAAATTTTGATTCATAGCTAATTTGATTTAAAATAACTTTTACACAATAATCTTATTAAATTAAACGATTATATATAAATGATAACAGCTATAGGTTTAATGAGCGGCACATCCTGTGATGGCGTTGATGCATCAATTATAAAAACTGATGGAGTTAAAAAAGTTGAATTTATAGATAATTATTACCACCCTTATGAAAAAAAATTTAGATTTAGATTAAAAGAACTTAAAGAAAAAATAAATCAGTTCTCTGATATTAAAAAGTATAGACTAGATATAGACACTTTAGAAAGAGAACTTACTTTAATCCACGCTAAAACAGTTGAATTACTTAGAAAAAAATTAGGATCAGAAAATAAAAAAATTGAATTAGTCGGTTTTCATGGGCAAACAATTTTTCATAGTTTTAAAGACAAGAAATCAATTCAAATCGGAGACGGTAAATTACTATCTCAATTATTAAATCAAAACGTTGTATATAATTTTAGAAAAAAGGATATATCAAATGGAGGTCAGGGTGCTCCATTAACTCCTGTATTTCACCAGTTATTAAAAAATTATTTAGATTTTGATTTTCCCGTAGCTTTTATAAATATTGGAGGTATTGCTAATATAACCTACCTAAATAATCAAAAAATTTTAAGTTTTGACACAGGGCCTGGTAATTTTTTAATTGATAGTATTATTCAAATAAAAACTAAAAATGAAATTCAATTTGATAATAACGGAGACTTAGCCTTTAAAGGGACGGTAGATAAAAATATATTAGAAACTTATTTAGATGATCCTTTTTTTTCTAATAGTCCTCCAAAATCTTTAGATGTAAATGATTTTAATATTAGTGCTATAAGAACATTAAAATTAGAGGATGCAGTTGCTACTTTTTCAGAATTTACTGTACAGTCTATAATACGTTCATTAAATTTTTTAGATCCTCTTCCGAAGAAAATAATTCTATGTGGGGGAGGTAGAAAAAATAAATTTATTTTTGAACGGCTTGAAAAATTAGTTAAAAAAATAGAAATTCAAAAAATAGATAAATATAAAAATATAGATGGAGATTTTATCGAGTCCCAAGCATTTGCATATCTAGCTGTGAGGACATTAAAAAAAATACCAATTACTTTTCCTGAAACAACAGGTGTAGCAGAACCTTTAGTTGGTGGAGATTTAGTTTTAGCTAAATAAGCGCTGTTTTTTCTTTTATATATTTTTCAATTTCTTTAGCTAACTCTTGCTCTTTATTTTTGAAAAAATGATTAGCATTTTTAATTTTAGTAAAAATTACTTCAATACCTTTTTGACTTTTTATTCTTTTATCTAATTCATCAATGCTTTCTTTTGTAACAAGCTCATCACCATCGCTGTATACGACTTGTCCAGAAGTTGGACAGGGTGCTAAAAAAGAAAAATCATAAACATTAGGTTGCGGTGATATAGCAATAAAATTATTTACCTCGGGTCTTCTCATAATTAACTGCATACAAATTAATGCTCCAAATGAGAATCCACAAACCCAACATTGACTATAATCTAAATTTTCTCTTTCAATCCAATCTAAAGCTGCTGCAGCGTCAGATAATTCGCCTTGTCCATTATCAAATACTCCATCGCTTTTCCCTACACCTCTAAAATTTATTCGTATAACAGAAAAACCATTTTCTAAAAAAATGTTATAAGCAGTTTGAACAACTTTATTATTCATTGTCCCTCCATATTGTGGATGAGGTTGAAGTACTATGGCTACCGGTGAGCCAAATTTTGGATTTTTGTAATATTTTCCTTCAAGTCTTCCAGCTGGACCAGGTATAAAAATTTCGGTGCTCTTTGGTTTCATTTGAATATATTTAATTGATAAAAAAACGCTTTATACCATCAATTATATTATCTTTATTAATTTTTTATAATCTTGACTAAATTACTAGGAATAATCTAAATAGCTTTAATTATATAGAGTTTATTATGAAATTGACCACCAAAGGCAGATACGCAGTAATGGCTATGGCTGATCTTGCTGCTAATAAAGACCTTAAACCTGTAAGTCTTAATGAAATAGCATTAAGACAGAACATTTCTTTATCTTACCTAGAACAATTATTTTTTAAATTAAAAAATAAAAATTTAGTTAAAAGTGTACGTGGTCCCCATGGAGGTTATATTTTAGAAAAAAAACCTAAAGATATCAAATTATCCAATATTATATTTGCTGTTGATGAAGAAGTAAAAACATTAAATTGTAAAAAAGACTCAAAAAAAAGTTGTAGTGGAAAGTTTGTAAAATGTATCACACATAGTTTGTGGGCAGATCTAGAGGAACATATTAATATTTTTTTTGAAAATAAGAGCTTAGAAGATTTAATCGTTAATCAAGAAAATAATTTTTAATATGAGTGATAAAAATATAAGTTTAAACGAAGAATATAAATATGGTTTTACAACTGATATTGAAAATATAAGATCACCAAAAGGTTTAAACGAAAACACGATTAAATTTATCTCTGAAATAAAAAATGAACCAAAATGGATGTTAGAATGGAGATTAAAAGCTTATAATAGACTTAAGAGTTTAAAAGAACCAGATTGGCAAAAACCAAAATATCCAAAAATAGATTATCAAGATTTATATTATTATTCTGCTCCAAAAAGTGCATCAAAAAAACCAAAAAGTCTTGCTGATATTGATCCTAAGATTTTAGAAACTTATTCAAAACTTGGTATTCCTTTGGTGGAGCAAAAGCGATTAAATGGTATTGCAGTTGATGCTGTATTTGACTCTGTTTCTGTTGCAACAACTTTTAAGGAAGAACTAACAAAAAAAGGAATTATTTTTTGTTCTATTTCAGAAGCAATTCAAAATCATCCTGACTTAGTAAAAAAATATTTAGGCTCAGTTATACCTTTAAGCGATCATTATTTTGCAACTTTAAATTCAGCTGTTTTCACAGATGGATCTTTTGTTTACATTCCACCTAACACAAGATGTCCAATGGAATTGTCTACATATTTTAGAATCAATGCTTCTGAAACAGGACAATTCGAAAGAACTTTGATTATCGCTGACAAAGGAAGTTATGTAAGCTATTTAGAAGGATGTACTGCTCCAATGCGAAAAGAGAATCAACTGCATGCTGCTAATGTAGAATTAATTGCACTTGATGATGCAGAAATAAAATATTCCACAGTTCAAAATTGGTATCCAGGAGATAAAGATGGGTTAGGAGGTATTTATAATTTTGTTACTAAAAGAGGTATATGCAAGGGAAACAATTCTAAAATTTCTTGGACACAAGTTGAAACAGGCTCAGCAATAACATGGAAATATCCAAGTTGTATTTTGCAAGGAGATAATTCTTCAGGAGAGTTTTATTCAATCGCAATTACTAACAATCATCAAAAAGCAGATACAGGAACTAAAATGATACATTTAGGCAAAAATACTAAAAGTAAAATTATTTCAAAAGGAATTTCAGCTGGTAAAGCAGATAATACATACAGAGGTCTAGTTGATATTAGTCAAAAAGCACTTAATTCCAGAAATTATACCCAATGTGACTCCTTGCTAATGGGAAACAAATGCGGAGCACACACTATTCCATATATAAAGAATAAAAATTCCTCTTCAGTAATAGAACACGAAGCTACAACTACAAAAATCAGCGAAGAACAATTATTTTATTGCAATCAAAGAGGTCTAGACCAAGAGGAAGCAGTAAGCTTGATTGTTAATGGTTTCTGTAAAGAAGTTTTACAGCAACTACCTATGGAATTTGCAGTAGAAGCACAAAAATTAGTCTCAATCAGCTTAGAGGGAAGTGTAGGTTAAATGTTAAAGATAAAAAATTTAAAAGCTAGCGTAGAAAAAAAACAAATTCTCAAAGGTTTAAACCTCGAAATAAAAGCTGGAGAAGTTCATGCAATAATGGGTCCTAATGGATCTGGGAAAAGCACTTTAGCGAATGTGCTTTCTGGAAAAAAAGGTTATGACATTGAAGGTGAAATTTTATTTGATGGTTTTAAGTTAGATCAGCTACCAGTAGAGGAAAGAGCCCAGAAGGGAATTTTTCTTGCCTTTCAATACCCTGTAGAAATTCCAGGGGTCAATACAAATGTTTTTTTAAGAACCGCATTAAATTCTATAAGAAAATCAAAAGGGGAAAAAGAATTAGACACCTTAAGTTATTTAAAATTAGTAAAAGAAAAATCAATTGAACTAGGCATCGAAGAAAAATTTTTATCTCGTCAATTAAATGTAGGTTTTTCAGGAGGTGAGAAGAAAAAAAATGAAATTTTACAAATGAAATTGCTTCAGCCAAAATTGTCTATTTTAGATGAAACAGATTCAGGTTTAGATATTGACGCTTTAAAAATAGTAGCTGAGGGAGTTAATTCATACAAAAATAAAACAAACGCATTTTTAATTATCACCCACTATCAAAGATTACTTGAATACATTAAACCAGATTATATTCATGTTCTGTCTAAAGGAAAGATTGTTAAAACTGGTGGTGCAGATTTAGGAATTCAATTAGAAAAAACAGGCTATAAAAATTTTTAATTATGAATTTAAATTTAAGTATAAATAATATCCCTAATCTTTCAGAAATTGAAAGAAAACATCGTCAACAAAGTTTAGATAATTTTCTTGTTAGTGGTTTTCCTAATAAGAAATTAGAAGATTGGAAATTTACTGATTTTAATCAAATTATTTCAGCTCAATTTTCTGAATTAAGCAATAAAATAGAAGAAAATAAAGAAATAGAGAAAAAAATTAGTTTAGCTAATCACTTTAAACACAATTACATCATATTAGAAAATGGGAAAATAAATAAAATAAATTTAGATTTTGAAGAAAAAGATAAAATTTTGATTAAAAATTATCAAAATGAATATAAAGAAAAATTTGAAATTAAAAATTCTCTTAATGTCTTAAATGAAGCTTTATTTACTAATGGATATTATTTAGAGGTTGCAGAAAATTATAAAGTAAAAAAGCCACTAATTATTTATAGTTATATTGCCAGCAAATCAAAAAATAATATTTTTAATACTAGAAATTTTGTAAAATTAAATAAAAATTCTAATTTAGAACTAATTGAATTTACTAATATTAATGTTGAAGATTCTTTTGTAAAAAATGAAAATGAAGTAACTGACCTTCAACAAAACTCAGTTTTAAAAAAATATGTTCTTCAATCAAAACATAATAAAGCTTATATTTATAAAAATTTAAAAAATTTTTTACAAAAAGATGCAAACTGTCAAAATTTTATATTAAATATTTCTTCAATTTTTTCTAAAATTGAAATTGAATCGTTTTTATCAGGGCAAAATTCAAATTTTGAAATTTATTCAGCCTCCAATTTAAAACAAGATCAGCATCAAGAATTAAGATCTTTCATTCATCATGAAGCGTTCAATTGCAGAAGTTATCAAAAAGTAAAAAAAGTTTTAAATAATGAAAGCAAAGGAATTTACCAAGGTAAAATATTGGTTAGCGATTCAGCACAAAAAACTGACGCCTATCAACTAAGCAAAGCAATCATTTTAGATCCCCAGGCCGAGTTTGATGCAAAGCCAGAGTTAGAAATATATGCCGATGATGTAAAATGCTCTCATGGATCTTCTTCAGGAAATATAGACGAAAACTCGATACACTACTTAATGACAAGAGGAATATCTGAGAAAGAAGCAAAAAAAATAATTATTAGCGGTTTTTTAAATGAGGTTTTTGAACCAATTACAAATGGAGAGATTAAAAACTTTCTTGAAATGAATTTAAATGATCAAAATTGATAAAATAAAATCTGAATTTCCTATTTTTAAACAAAAAATTAACGGAAAACCTCTAGTTTATCTTGATAGCGCTAATTCATCTCAAAAACCAAAAGTAGTTATTGATAAAATTTCTAAATTTTATGAAACAGAGTTTTCAAATATTGGAAGGAGTGTTCATACTCTGGCTGTTAAAGCGACAAATAGATTTGAAGAAACTAGGGACAAAGTTAAACAATATTTAAACGCAAAACATAGAGAAGAGATTATTTTCACAAAAGGAGCTACCGAAGCAATAAATTTAGTAGCAAGCAGTTATGGTAAAAAATTCATTAATGAGGGAGATGAGATTTTAATTACCGAATTAGAACATCATTCAAACTATGTTCCGTGGCATTTTATTAGAGAAGAAAAAAAAGCTGTAATAAAGTTTGCAAGCGTTAACCAGGATGGTGAAATTGAAATTGATGAAATAAAAAAAAATATTACAAGTAAAACTAAAATTATTGCAGTAACCCATATTTCAAACGTTACAGGATCAATCTTGCCTATTAAAAAAATTATTGATCTCGCTAATGAGAAAAAAATACCTGTGTTAATCGATGGAACTCAGGGAGCACCTCATCTAAAAATTGATATGCAAGAGCTTGGTTGTGATTTTTATGCTATCTCTTGTCACAAAATGTATGGTCCCAATGGATTAGGAATATTATACGCAAAAAAAAAATGGTTAGATATATTGCCTCCATATCAAGGGGGAGGCGGCATGATTAATGAAGTTAAAAAAGATGCAATTTCTTTTGCAAATTCACCAGCAAAATTTGAAGCAGGAACCTTACAAACAGCAGAAGTAGTTGGTTTTTTCGAGTCACTAAATTTTATTGAGAAAATAGGCATGGATAAAATCACTGAACATGAAAATAAAATATTAGAATATGGATTAGATAAGTTAAAAAAAAATAATTCATTAAATATAATTGGAAATTCTAAAGAAAGAGGCTCAGTGTTATGCTTTACCATTAAAGGAATTCATCCACATGATATTGCAACAATTTTAGATGATGAAGGAGTAGCTATTCGTGCAGGGCATCATTGCTGTCAAATATTGCATGACAAATTAGGGTTATCAGCAACAGCAAGGGCATCAATTGGAGTTTATAATAATATCGAAGATATAGATATTTTATGTAACGCAATTGAAAAATGTAAAAAGGTGTTTAAAATTTAAATGGAATTAAAAGAACTTTATCAAGAAATAATTTTAGACCATGGAAAAAATCCAAAAAACAAAGGTAAATGTTTAGGTTTTAATCATGAAGCAGAAGCTCATAATCCACTTTGTGGTGATAAAGTGCACATTTATCTAAATCTAGACAAAGAAAATATTGTCAAAGATATAAGTTTTGAAGGTGAGGGTTGTGCAATTTCATTAGCATCAGCTTCAATTTTAACTGAGACTTTAAAAAATAAAGATTTAAATTTAACAAAAAATATATCTGAAAACTTTTTAGAAATGATTAAGAATAAAAAAAAATTATTAATAAACAGTTTAGATGAAGATCAAATCACAACTTTAAGCTCTTTATCTGGTGTTCAAGAATTTCCAATGAGAGTTAAATGCGCAACAATGGCTTGGCATACTTATTTGTCAGCTTTAAATAATAAAAAATGAATATGGAACTTAAAGAAAAAGTAATTGAAGAAATTAAAAAAATCTACGATCCAGAAATTCCAGTCAATATATATGAGTTAGGTTTAATATATAAAATTGAAATTAAAGATGACAAAGCAGTGATTGAGATGACACTTACGAGTCCAAATTGTCCAGTTGCAGAAAGTTTACCTAAAAATGTGAAAGATAATGTATTAAAAATAGAGGGTATATCTGATGTAGATCTAAAGTTAGTCTGGAATCCACCTTGGACTAAAGATATGATGTCAGAAGCTGCAAAATTAGAATTAAATTTATGACACAAATCATAAAACTCAGCGACAATGCTGCAAATAGGATTAAAGAAATCATGTCAAAAGCTGAAAACCAAGCTATTGGAGTTAGAATTGGTGTTCAGTCTGGTGGCTGTGCAGGCATGTCTTATGTTATGGAATATGCAAAAGAGACTAGACCTAATGAAGAAATAATAGAAGAAAAAGGTGTTAAAGTTTTAATAGATCCAAGTGCAATAATGTATCTTTTAGGCACTGAAATGGATTATAAAAAAGAGAAATTTTCCTCGCAGTTTGTGTTTAAAAATCCTAATGAAACTGAACGGTGCGGATGTGGAGAGTCTTTTAAGATTTAAATTTTAAAGCCCACCTTTAAAAGGTGGGCTTAATATAATTTGTTTTATTGACTGTAATACATTTCGTATTCAATCGGATGAGGAGTGTGCTCTAATTTATATATTTCCTCAAATTTTAAAGAAATATATGCATCAATTTGATCATCAGTAAATACACCGCCTTGAGTTAAGAAAGCTCTATCTTTATCAAGATTTTCCATTGCTTCTCTTAAAGATCCACAAACCTGAGGAATTTTTTTCAATTCACTTTCAGATAAATGGTACAAATCTTGATCCATTGATTTACCTGGATCTATTTTATTCTTTATTCCATCTAAGCCTGCCATAAGCATAGCAGCAAATCCTAAGTATGGATTTCCAGCAGCATCTGGAAATCTTATTTCACATCTAGCAGCTTTTTTGTTCATGATAATTGGAATTCTACATGAGGCAGATCTGTTTCTTGCAGAATAAGCTAACATCACTGGAGCCTCAAATCCTGGGATTAGCCTCTTGTAGCTGTTAGTTGTTGAATTAGTAAAAGCGTTTATTGCTTTGGCATGTTTTAAAATTCCGCCAATATAATAAAGTGCTTGTTGTGAAAGGCCGGCATATTTGTCTCCCATGAAAACTGGAGTACTTCCTTTCCAAATCGATTGGTGTACGTGCATACCAGAACCATTATCTCCTTTAATTGGTTTAGGCATGAATGTAGAAGTTTTTCCAAATGAGTGTGAGACCATTTGAACAGCGTATTTGTATAACTGCACATTGTCAGCTTGATCAGTTAGAGTTCCAAAATACATTCCTAATTCATGTTGACTTGGAGCAACTTCGTGGTGATGTTTTTCAACTTTAATACCCATGTCTTTAAGAGCTTTTAACATTTCTGCTCTCATATCTTGTGCACTATCTACAGGTGGAACTGGAAAGTAACCTCCTTTAATTCCAGGTCTGTGTCCCATGTTACCGTTTTCATATTTTTTTCCAGTGTTGTAAGGGCCTTCAGAGCTATCGACCATAAAATTACTTGTGTTCATTTTATTTTCAAATCTTACATCATCAAATGTAAAGAATTCAGGTTCTGGACCAAAGTATGCTTTATCACCTACACCAGATTTTTTTAAATATGCTTCAGCTAGCTTTGCAGTTCCTCTAGGATCTCTTTCATAAGGCTCTTTTTTAACCGCATCTAAAACATCACAAAATATATTAATTGTATTGTGAGAGTTAAAAGGATCAATTATTGGCCGGGCTAAATCTGGTTTTAAAATCATGTCTGACTCGTTGATTGCTTTCCAACCAGCAATAGATGAACCATCAAAAAATACTCCTTCCTCAAGCATTTCATCATCAACTATAGTTGCATCCATTGTTAAATGTTGAAGTTTTCCTCTTGGATCTGTGAACCTTAGATCAACAAATTCTATTTCTTTGTCTTTCATTAATTTTAAAACGTCTTTAGCGCTCATTAATATTTCCTTTGTAAGTTTTTTAAAAAATTGTATTAAACATATCAGAAGCTAGTAGTTCAATATTATATTATTAGACAATAACTGATATGCACTTAATTCATACCTACAATCTAGGATTGCAATGAAACAAGCAAACACAATAGATATATTATTGTTAATTTTGTTAGGAGCGATTTGGGGTTCTTCTTTTTTTAATATTAAAATTGCTACTCATAGTTACGAACCATTTGCTTTAGCTACCATTAGAGTTTTTTTTGCTACAGTTTTTATGGTTATAGTTTCAAAAATTTATAAAGCTAAAATATTAGCATTTAGCAATCAGTGGAAAACTTATGCGATTGTTGGTTTATGCAACATTGCAATTCCTTTTTCTCTTATAGCAATTGGAACTAAAAGAGTTGATAGCTATTTGGCTGCAATACTTATGAGCACCACACCAATGTCTGGATCAATTCTTGCTCATTTTTTTACTGATGATGAAAAAATGACTTTTAAAAAATCTCTAGGAATACTAATTGGATTTTTTGGAATATTGTTATTATTTTTTGACAAATTAGTAATCAATGAAAGCAATATTTTATTTGTATTAATTATTTTATTGGGTTCAACATTTTATTGTATTGCAGGACTTTTAATTTTAAAAAATTTAAAAAATGCTGGAAATTTAAATGTAACGTCTTCTACATTATTGTGGTCTTTGATTTTTTTAATTCCAGTAACATTTATTTTTGAGAACCCATCGGACTCCATCCCCACTTTGTATTCAACTTTTTCTTTAATTTATTTAGGTGTGGTAGCAACTGGATTTGCTTGGTGGTTAAGATTTAGAATATTAGCAAAAAACGGGTTAGTTTTTCAAACTCAAGTTGCTTATTTAATTCCTATTTTTGGTGTTATATTTGGAGCATTAATTTTAAAAGAGCAAATTACTTGGAAAGTATTACTTTCTCTTATAATTATTATTACAGGTATATTTATAGTAAAAAAATATAACAAGTAGAAATGTTTCAATCATTAGATATTAATTTTTATTTTTTATTTTTTTTATTAAGTTTTTTAATTGCTTTTTTTTTAGTTAAATTTTCAAATAAATTATTTTCTGGATTATTAATTGATAAAGACTTTAGCAAACCACAAGCATTTCATAAAAAAGCAATAGCTAGGTTAGGTGGCTTTATAATAATGTTATTATTTGGAATATTTATTTTATCATACTTTAGTATTTTAAATATTTTTTTAACAGACTATTTAACCTTAGCATTATTATTTTTCACTTTAGGTTTTCTTGATGATTTGAAAATTAAAATAGACCCTAATATTAGATTAGTGCTTATGTTATTAATTTTAATATTTTTTATTAATTTTTTTTCTATAGAGATTAACAGGACAGGTCTGGCTTTTTTAAATTATTGGTTAGAAAATAATATTTTTCAAGTTTTTTTTGTAATTCTTTGTTTTCTGTTTATAGTCAATGGTTCAAATTTAGTAGATGGATTTAATGGCCTTCTGGCTATTCATTTTTTAGTTATTAATGTTATTTATTTGCTAATTAATTTAGATAATCAGAATTTAAATTTAGCACTGATTTTAAGCGGACAGATTATTATTGTCCTGTCTTTTTTATTTTTTAATTTTCCTAAATCTCAAATTTTTTTAGGAGACAGCGGTTCATATTTGCTAGGGTCATTATTAGCTTTAAATACAATAAAGACTTATGAA
>VMBT01000585.1_pt1 | contig 22581 bp, 18 predicted proteins | sample 4404301 | NCBI WGS metagenome assembly VMBT01 (sample SAMN12238535, study PRJNA552566) | marine metagenome | isolation source: Coastal seawater | place: USA: coastal Georgia, Sapelo Island | collected 2008-08/2009-08
GATCAGTCTGTTTTGGGTTGCTATGACAGTCCTCCTCATCCAGCCTAGTTATTTGAATTCAATAGATAATTGAAGAAAATTTATGCAGTTTTAAATGCCAAGCGAATAATCCAATTACTTCCTCTGGTCTAGTTTCTTTGAGAGTTCTATCCGAAATCTTCTTAATCTCTTAGTGAAACTGAAACACGATCAAACGTAAAATAAGATAGGCAGAAGATTACATAATAATTTTAAGTGTTTCCGGTGCCTTTGAGTTCGATGATAGAAGAAAGAACCAAAAGTACTTACCTAGTGATCAATCTTTAAGCAGAGATGAGCTCGCTCTCACGAGACTCTCTGCTATCTTATCAACGCTTGCAAATAAGCGTTCCTCACTTGCCAAAACAAGGACCTAGTTCCTGTCACTAAAAATATCTTGATAAAGGACTATTTTGACAAAGCAAATCCTAGAAAAGAAAAGGATCGGAAAAACTGATCTGATGGTATCCCCTTTGTGTTTTGGAACTTCTGGATTGGGGAATATGCCGGATACCTATGGTTATGAGGTGGATGAAAAACGAGCACGAGAAACCCTCAATGCTATTTTTGATGGTCCAATAAATTTCCTCGATACTTCCAACAACTATGGATTTGGGCGCTCTGAAGCAAGAATTGGTGATGCTTTGAGGGAGAGAGGTGGTTTGCCAGATGGATTCGTAATATCGACAAAAGTAGATCGTGATATGGAAAGTGGTACTTTTGACGCCAGTCGTACCAGGCGATCTTTGGAAGAAAGTCTGACTAGACTTGGATTAGAAAAAGTTCAAATTCTTCACCTTCATGATCCTGAGCACGCACGCGACTTGAAGGAAATAACTTGTCAGGGTGGTGCGCTCGATGAGTTGTTCAAAATCAAGGAAGAGGGGTTGGCTGAGGCCGTCGGCTTGGCGATGGGGAGACTAGATGTGATGGAATCCATTCTGTGGGATTGGCCTTTCGATGCGCTGATGAATCACAACCGATGGAATGTAATTAATAAATCAGCAGACAGGGTATTCACAAAAGCTCATGAACGAGGCATTGCTATTCTAAATGCAGCGCCATACGCTTCAGGAGTTCTGGCTAAAGGTAGTTCTGTAATGCCGAGAATTGCCTATCAAGATGCTACAGCAGAGTCTTTAGAACCGGTTAAGGCCATTGAGGCGATCTGCACAAAATACCAAGTTCCACCAGGTGCACTTGCTTTACAATTTTCGACGAGAGATCCCCGAATAACCTCAACGGTTGCTGGTGTCACCAAGCCATCCAGAGTTCAGCAGACAATTGATTGGGCGAATGTTGAGTTACCAGATAGTCTTTGGACAGAGATAGAGAATCTAAATTTCTCAATGGAAGATCCAGAGGCCAATCGAGAATATAAACCAGGTTGACGGTCAGCTTGGTCAATCCATCTCAAAAAGCCTTTCTTTCGTAGCTCTCGTTCAGGGAGTTGATGAGGATTCCAAAATTACTGCTCTCCGAGGTGCCTTCTAATAGTGGCCAGCTGAACACAGTTAACAAAGATATCCATCGCCTTCGATAGGTCCTCAATTGGCGGGAAGGTCGGTGAAAGTCGGATGTTTTTATCTTCAGGATCGATCCCATACGGAAAAGTCGAGCCGGCTGGGGTCATTTTTACTCCAGCCTCCCCTGCTAGTCTGACAATTTCCTTTGCGTGGCCTGGGAGCGAGTCAAAGGAAACAAAATAGCCCCCTTCTGGGCTAATCCAGCTACCCATCTCCTGATCTCTAAAAGATTCTTCTAGTTTTTTTAGGACCAATTCAAACTTGGGTCGTGTAATTTCGGCGTGCTTCTGCATGTGTTTCTTGGTTGCAGCCAGGTCAGGTAACAACCGAGCATGACGCAATTGATTCACTTTGTCTGGTCCGATTGTCCAGTAGGCCATCTGTTCGAGGAAATGTGCGATATTGGCTTTTGATCCACCAAGAAACGAAATCCCTGCCCCAGCCAAAGTGACTTTTGAAGTAGAACCGATTAGAAAGACGCTGTCCTGTGTGCCATGAAGTCGACAAAGCTCCATCAGGTTTGTTAGCTCGGGGGCGTCTTCATGATGATCGTGTACGGCGTACGCATTGTCCCACATGATCCGAAAATCTGACGCTGCCTGATTTCCTAAGCGTGCGATTCGGTCTACAACTTCGGCGCTGTAGATATTTCCGGTTGGATTCGAATATTTTGGAACACACCAAAGTCCTTTGACTTGAGGCCGCCTCACCTGGGTTTCAACCATCTCCATGTCTGGTCCATCCGCTTTCATCGGGATGTTCACCATTTTGATTCCCAACTTCTCGCAGATCGCAAAATGTCGATCGTACCCCGGAACGATCGCCAAGAATTCTGGAGGAGTGGATTGCTGCAGCCAAGGAGTGCCACCAAAACCGTAATGAGCCCCAACATGCAGCACTTGGTACATCAGAGAAAGGGAACTATTGCCACTCACGATGACTTCTTCTTGGGGTAACCCAAGCCATTCTGCTCCCAAATTTCGTGCTTCAGGCAAGCCGGTTAGCCCTCCGTAATTGCGGGTGTCGGTCCCATCAGACGCCAAGTAGTTACCCTGCAAGATTCCATCAAGCCCATCTGCCAGAGCTAGCTGCTCAATCGCAGGTTTCCCACGAGTTAGATCCAATTTCAGGCCGGCTTTGATGAAATTTTGATGGTTATCAGCTAATTCTGACTCCCAGTCTTTTATTTTCTCTACAGGGTTATTCTTCCAATTCAAGGCTACCTCAGTATGTAGGAGGATCGTGATGATGATGAATCAATTTGGGTTTTGGTACTTAATCTCTGAAGGTCAATGAAACCAGACCAAAACTCAAAGTAATGAAGAAAGATGACTTTGAAAATCTACAAAAATACTGAGATTCTTCAAGAAATGAATCAAGGAAGCTGAATTGGGTCAATCTTCTTGACTGCGTCTCAGGAGTAATCCTAGTCCAACGTCAAGCAGTATCCAACCAAGCAAAACCCACTGGGCAATTTCGGCAATGTGTAGCCAGGGTCCGGCTTGCTCAGGGACTGGAATTTTTACTGTTTTGGCAATTGATTGGTCCCATTCTCCGGTCTGCAGCACGACTCCCCTGGCATCACTGATTACAGTGTAGCCAGAGTTACTAACCCGAATTAGTGGCAACCCGATTTCTACACTGCTGAATTGAGCAAGTGCTCGGTGCCAAGCCGCCATCGAGGAGGGAAACCAGCCATCATTGACGGGGTTCCATACAACACGAACCCTAGATTCTAAGGCTTGCTTGAGTATTGATTCAAATCCAATTTCATAACAGATGGCTGCCAAGATGGAACTGCCTTCCGACAAGGGCAGCAAGTTGAGTTCACTACCAGGCAGGTAACGACGGGCATTTGGAAGCCAATCTCTCAGGAACGGGAAACTCTCTTCCCCAGGTAGATATTCACCGAAAGGTACCAACTTTTGCTTGGTTTGTGAGGCTCGTACAATGCCGGTTGAGCCAATCATTTGGGCGACATTGTAGTAAGCGAATTGCTCCCCCCGAATCACTTTGGGATCATCAACGGTGCTGGAAACCATGAAAAGAGGACGCTGCCACTTTACAACGGCTTGTCTGATCTGTTGCCTTTGCTCCACCTGATCCACCCAAGATAGTGGAAATGGGACCTCGGGCCAGAAAACTGCTTCAATGTTTGGGTCAGTCTGAATCAATTCAGTGCTTTGTTTCAAAAGACTTAGCAGCTGATTTTTTGAAACAGGATTTTCCTCATTTGGAATCGAGGTGAAATTAGGTTGAACCCAGCCAATTTGTAATTCTTGGAAGGGTCCGTTTTGACTTCTGTGTAATTCATAACTACCCCAACTGAAAATGATCACCGGTATGAAAGCTATCAAAATCAGATGATTCCTCAATCTCCGATAGTCATTCTTGAAGCGCAAAAAGCTATGCACAATCAGCCAGTTGACCCAGATCAACAGTAGATGCAGGGTGGGGGTTCCTCCCCAATGAACAACCTGTAACCAAGCAGCCTGTTGGCCGAGGGCATGGACAGGAAAAACGGGTGCAAGAGAAGGGATCCACTCGGTCAAACCAACCCACAACAATGCAGTCCGTAACGCGCCAGCTGGCTTTTCGATCCAGTTCAGACGGGTTATTAGTAGCCCAAAAATCAAATAGGGAATGCCAGCAATGAAACAAAGAAAAAGCCAAAGAATGATTGAGATCCACCATGGCAAACCTGGTTGATAAGTCAGCGTGGTGTGAAGTCCCCAGGTTTGACTGATCCAGAGAATTGTTCCAAAACAGCCACCAAGCCAGGCTCCCTGCTTGGTAGTTGCTCCATACAGAGCTATACCTAGCGGGACCAAAGAAACCCAGATCAGCAAAGATGTGCCACTCCAGTTGAGTGCAGGAGAGCAGATGGATAGGAGCCCCGTTGATCCTAAGGCAAGGATCGTTCGGTTCTGAGGGAGGATAGCTGTGGGCAGCGGCAAGGTGCCTTATTGCAGGGCAGCTTGACGGACCCAATCTTTTGGTTCCTGCTGGATCAAAAGATCGAATTCGTCAGGACTGATTGTCCGAATGGCTCTCGCAACAGTTAGACGCAATTCAGGATCAGGGTGATCATGAAATTGCCACGCAAGATCACGAACGGCCTTTGGTTGATCCGCTGAAAATGCAGAAGCGTAGGCTTCCAGTCCGTGCCGCAACAGAAGGGGTGGTGCAGTCGGCTGAAGCAGAGATTCCAAAAAAGTAGAAACCTCTGGAGTGGGATAATGCTCTAGAACTCTCAGAGCACGAAATCGGTAGTAATTGGGAAGGTAATCATCTTGGATAATACTAAGTAAGTGGGGGATCTCTTCCTCACCCAGAGTTGCGTAGGATTTAGGCGGATCCCAGTGGCGACCTTCCAGGCTCTCCTTCACTTGGCTGTAGGAAACTTCAGCTTGGACTGGAAAGACAAAGACGAGCGTCCAAATGAGGAAGGCTAGCCAATTTGAAAAACTTCTCATGATTTCTCTTTTGTTGGTGCTTTAAACAGGGTTACTTTTGTTTGTTCGCCTTGGGGCGCCGCTCGAATTAGGGTGTTTGTCCCTACCATCACTTCGACAACGCATTTTGTACTTTCACTGTAAGATCCTGCTTTGTCTCGGATGCTAGTGAGTGATCGAACCAGGCGATTTCGATTGCTTCGCCACTCAGTGATTGTAGGATCATCCATGAGCAGCAATGCGAGGCATTTTCCACCTTGTTCAAAATCTGCCCGCACTTTTAACAATTCAGGATACTCCTTGTGAACTTCTTTGACAAACTTCATCGCAGGTGTATTTTCATTGTCTTTTTCTTTATTTTCCCCACTACCACCAGACACCTTTTTCCCTGAACCCTCTCGTCCAAAATCCATATTGCCATCTTTAGGTTTTGGACTATTGAGCGGCTTTTCTTCTACGGAAGCCGTTGGTTTGTCTTCCTTAAAGACATCCTTGAACAGATCAGTGTAGGTGTTGAGGATAGCGATTGTCATTACCAGGAGAAGTATGATTCCTGCGATAGCTAAAATTCTCTCCAGTTTCATTCCATCCCCTCTTTGCGGCTAGAGCAGCCATGCTTCAATTCGTGAGTTCGAACCCCAATAAAGCCCGTGAGTTGGAGGAAATTTTGCAAATTTCCATCCAAATGAAACCACTAGAACTGATGGAGATTCAGACAGATGACCTTACAGAATTGGTGGTTCATAAAGCCAGAAACGCCTTTCAGTTAAGCCCATCCCCACTGCTTGTCGAAGATACTTCTCTATATTTTGAGCAGTGGGGGAATCTCCCCGGACCACTAATCAAGTGGTTCATAAAGAGCCTTACTCTCGAAAAATTGGTGGAATTATTATCTCAGGGAGAAAACCTTAGCGCTCGTGCAGTCTGCGTCTTAGCCTTCACCTCTGATGGAGAAAAAGTCCATTGTTTTCGAGGAGAAGTACTAGGTGAGATTGTTGCCCCAAGAGGTCACCATGGATTCGGATGGGATCCAATCTTTCAACCGATTGGAAGTCAAAAAACTTTTGGCGAGATGACTTCCATTGAAAAACAAAGCTTCTCAATGCGAGAAAGGGCGGCACTCGCGTTTAAGCAGTCCGCAATAGCGCAGGCAGTGCAAAATTGACATTTTCATCAACAAGCTTCAACTCTCTCACATTATTTTGAGGAGCTAACTCACAAAGCTTTGCAACAATGCTTTGTACGACGTCCTCGGGAGCTGACGCACCAGCTGTGATGCCAATAGACTTCACCCCCTCCACATCAGCCTTCTCGATCTGAGAAGCCTCCTCGACCCTGCGAGCTTCGGTACCCTGCGCCTTGGCAACCTCAACTAATCTAAGAGTGTTGGAGCTATTCGATGCACCGACTACTAGAATTCTGTCTACCTGTGAAGCCAGCTCCTTGACGGCATTTTGGCGGTTTTGAGTCGCATAGCAAATGTCGTCTTTCGGGGGACCTTCTATGTTTGGGAAGCGTTGCTTTAAGATCTTTATAATTTCAGAGGTGTCATCGAGTGAGAGGGTAGTCTGTGTCAAGTAGGCCACTTGATTTGGATCGGGGGGCTGAACTTTTTCCGCGTCTTGAACAGTTTCAATGACGATCATACGCTCTGGGGCTTCCCCCATTGTCCCTTGTACTTCAACATGATCGGCGTGGCCAATAAGCAGAATAGTAAAGTCTTTGCGGCGGTAACGCTGAGCCTCGCCATGTACCTTAGTCACAAGTGGGCAGGTTGCGTCAACTACTTCCAAACTTTGTTCTTGGGCTTGTTGTCGAACTGCTGGGGATACTCCATGAGCGGAGAAAATGGCATGGGCTCCTTTGGGGATGTCATCGATTTCTTCAACAAAAATCACACCTCGAGCTTGTAAGCGTTCTACAACTTGTCGATTGTGCACAATTTCATGGCGTACATAGATGGGCGGCCCCCACTTTTCGAGTGCCTTTTCAACAATCAGAATGGCCCGGTCAACTCCAGCACAGAAACCGCGAGGACTAGCGAGCACAATTTCCAGCTTTTTTTCATTCATTGCATCACAAGTGTAAACAGGTCTGGGAGGAATATTTTATCATTTCTGAGTTCCTGAGGATTAATGTGCTTCTAGCCAATTGTCACCCAAACCGATTTCTACGACAAGTGGGACTTCCAAGACGATGACATTTTCCATCTCTTCTTTGATGATCTCACTAGCTTTTTGGATTTCTACCTCAGGCACATCGAAAACCAGCTCATCGTGAACCGAGAGAACCATTCGAGTATCCATTGCCTCCGAACGAAGTCTTCGATCCACAGAGATCATCGCAAGCTTAATGATTTCGGCCGCACTCCCCTGAATTGGTGTATTGATTGCCGCCCCTTCTGCAAGACGTTTTGATAACCCTTTCCCGTTGATATCTGGGATCAGCCGCCGGCGTCCCAGAAGAGTACTCGCGTAACCCTCTTTCCGAGCTTTTTCGAGAAAATGTTCCTGCAGTGCGTGGATGGTGCTGTAGCGTTGGAAATATGCTTCAATAAAACGCTTTGCTTCTGCTTTGGGTGTTTGCGTCACAATGGAAAGCCGTTCTGGACCCATTCGATAGATTAGCCCAAAATTGACTTCCTTCGCCTTCGATCTCTGTTCTCTAGTCACATCTTCAGGCTTAACTTGGAAAATCGTAGCAGCTGTCAACGCGTGGATGTCTCTCTCATGCCTGTAGGCGTCTAAAAATGTAGGATCTTTTGAATAATGTGCGGCAACACGAAGTTCGATTTGGCTGTAATCTGCTGCTAGCAGTTGATTGCCAGGTTTAGAAGGTAAGAAAACCTTACGAATGCGACGCCCCTCGGCACTACGAACAGGAATGTTTTGTAGATTTGGATTATCGGACGATAGCCGGCCTGTTGCAGTGGAAACTTGGTGAAAGGTTGAGTGAATTCTTTTTGTTCTTGGGTGAACGTAAGTCGGTAATTGATCGATGTAGGTGTTTTTGAGTTTATTTAGAGAACGGTAGTCAAGAATGGTTCTGGGGAGTGGATATTCACTCATTTTCTCCAAGGTTTCTTCATCCGTGGAGAGCCCCATGCCAAGTTTAATTTTTTTGGGTTTGATACCACAGGCCTCATGTAATTTGAACTTTTCATACAGAATTTCCTGGAGTTCAACCACAGAGTTTAGATTGAACTCTTTGTCTGCAATGCTGTGAACTTTGGATCTCAAGTCGTTCAATCGTTTTTCAAATTCTTCTGAGATTTCTGACAATTGTTCGGTGTTTACTCGGATGCCCTCGTATTCCATTGCGGCAATACAGTGTGCAAGGGGCAACTCCAGGTATTCAAATAAATCTGCGAGCTGATTCTGCTTTAAATGCTTCGATAAGCTCTCCCAAACTTGCAAAGTAGCTGCTGCTCGTTCCCCAAAATACTTCCCTCGCTCTGGATCAGGTTCAGCCAGCATAGAAAGCTGTGCAGAAGAATTGCTCGGAAGCTGTTGAGTGAGTTTTTTGTGAAGACGCCGTTGAACAAGGAAATCTAATTCGAAACGTTTCTCCAAAGAATCTGTCAGATGAGCGGCAATCATCAAATCACCAACAATGCCCTGAACTGATATTCCCTGATTCTGGCAAAGTTGGCACATCTGTTTGAGATCACCAACTGCTTTTGGGACAGTGGCATCTTCGAGAAGATCTTTGAGTTGCTTGGGAATTGTCTCACCAAATGGCCAGTAGATGGCTTTTTTTTCATTGGTGCTTAGGGCTATGCCCATCCATTGGACATCATGTTGATTGGTAAAAGTTGCGTCAGCAACGATCGCCAGAGGCTTTTCCTGTGTGATTAAGGCAGAGGAAAGCCAGTCCTGCCAGGAATTCTCTCCAACGATGTCAGTTTCAACTTCGATGGGTTCCAGAGCAGAGGGATTTTCCTGTTCGGATTCAGTTTGAGGGCTTGGTTTTTCGAGATGCTTTGCTGGACTGGGTTTGGAAGCTGTCGTCAGGCGCTTCAAGAGGGTGTTGAATTCAAGTTCTTCAAGGATTTGATGAAACTCGGCATTATCAGAAAGCTTCATTTCACTTGGCTTCAAATCCTCGAGTTCAATGCTCAAGGGGACTTCTCTGAAAATTGTTACCAATTCTCGTGAAAGAAAGGCAGCCTCGCGATCGGTCTCCAATTTTGCGCGGAGGGAATCACTCTTGATGTTCGTTAAATTCTCGTAAACTGAAGGAATAGATCCAAATTCTTGAATTAGTTTGATAGCAGTTTTCTCACCTACTCCTTTCACACCAGGAATGTTATCGGAGCTATCACCCATTAGTCCTAAAACTTCGATGACTTGCTCGGGTGTACACCCAAATTTGTCGAAAACACCGGCTTTGCCGACCCGATCACCGTTGTGGTTGAGTAATGTGATTTTGTCAGTGATTAACTGCATGTAGTCTTTGTCACTCGTGACCATGACACCTTCCAAATCCGCATTGGAACACCAATGCATCAAGGTGCCAATGATGTCATCAGCTTCGTAGCCAGGTAGGATCAGGTAGGGTAAATGTAAGGCTTCAACGAGTCTGGGTAGATATGGCAGCTGCTCCACCAAATCTTCTGGCATTTTTTCACGGGTCGCCTTGTAGGCCGGAAATCTCGCATGTCGGAATGTTGGTTCGCTTGAGTCAGAAGCAACCGCCAAGTATTCAGGTTTGTCTTCCTCTAATATCTTAAGAATTTGCTGAATGACTCCCCTCAATCCGCTTGTATTCAGACCTCTTGAGTTGATCAAGGGGTTCCGAATCATTGCAAAATAACTACGGTAGAAGATTGCCATCGAGTCAATGGCGAAGAGGCGTGAGGATGCTGACATCTGTTATGCTTCAGTAATAGCGGAGGCGTGAATCAGTTGTGACGATTGGAATTTAACTCCTTCAAAAGTGCGTATTTGAGGAAGGTGTAAAAGTATGTACTAAAGCCTGCAATCAGTCCTGGAAAACCGTCTCGGAATCCTTGTCTCAGAAAATAAAGACGAATAAAGGCAACAAGCGGATTCAGAAATAGGTTCCAGTAGTGAAATTTCTTGTTTTTTTGAGAATAGTCTTCTGCTGAAAGTTTCGCATAATTCAGTGTTTTTTCGAAGTGATGGTTTATATTTCTGTAGGAATAATGGATGAGGGGTGACTCAAGAGTAAGGATTGAAACCCCAGAATTTTTCAAAATCAAATCCTCATGAACAATTTCTCCCACCCATTCTGGATTAGAACCACGATTGACTAGTCGTGTTTTAACATCCGGGTACCATGCATAATTCAACAGGCGGCCGAGATAGAAAGTTTTACGTTTTAAAGCAAAGGCTTTTGACGGATCTGATGAGCTGACTACTATTTCGATTTCTCTTGACAGCTCTCTTGACAATTCCTCGTCAGCATCAAGAAAAAGTAGCCAATCTCCTGAAGTGATTGTCAGGGCATGATTTTTTTGCTTTGAGTATCCTAGCCAGTTTTGAATAGCAAATTTAGCCCCTGATTCTTTTGCAATCGACTCGGTTCGATCTGTTGAACCTGAATCCAAAACCAAAACTTCCATTTCCAGCTTTGACTGTTTAAGCTCTCTTAAGCTCTCAAGTGTTCTGGGTAAATTTTTCTCCTCATTTAAAGTGATAATGATGACACTTAAATGCATTGGTGGCTGGGTGTGGAAGGCAAAGAAATAAAGGGGTTAAATTTATTGAATCGTATGGTTTGTCTAGGATAGGCAGACTAGACCGCTGAAGAGAAATTACCCAAACAAATTTTTTCCAGTAAATTTTGGAAAAGTGGCCTTACGTGTTGTTGTTGGAACTTGATGCTCAAATCTATCTCAGCAAGATGGAATTGAATATTTTCGAGTTCGGTTAGAGTAAAGCCTTTCGTATTCTGGAGGAGTTGTCGTCCAAGAAACGGATGGATACGCAGTTTGGAAAAAATTTCTGTTTCAGAAAGCCGTTCATTCAAAAAATATTTAACTAGTAGAAGTCGGCGCACCTGAGAAGTCAGAACACCAAAAAGCTTTACACCATCTCTTGGATTTTCCTTGAGATGAGTTTCAAGAAATTCAAGAGATTGAGCGAGTTCTTTTTTTGAAATGCTCTCGCTTAGAGCATATACAGAATAGTGTTTATGACCCTTGACAAACTTACGAATTTGATTTGCCTCAACGACTGAATCAGTTCCGAACAAGAGGTGAAGCTTTTCTAACTCATGGTCCAAATCATTAAGATTGTTACCGACTAATTGAATTAATTCGATAGCCACATTTTCAGAAATCCGCAGTCCTTTACCAAGCGCACGTTGACGTGTCCATTCAATCGGTTGATCGTTATCATAGGCTACAAATTTACGAACCCTGCCACTTTTCTTACAAACATTTAACAGAGGTTTACTGAAGTCATTTTCACGAGTGGCCTGACTACAAAGGACTAGAAACGTTTTCTCCAAGGGTGAGTTGAGAAAATTTAAAACAGCATGAAATAGCCTTGTTTCCTTGCTTTTGTCACTTTGACTTCTTGGAGCCTTTATCCTTTCAATATTGTCCAGGCGGACCACTCGGCTCTCTTCTAAGAAAGGAAGCGACTCAAGACTTTGAATCAACTCGCTAAGTTGGCCTTCATTTTCACTTCCCTTCAAAATTTCTTCAACACTGAAGCGCTGAAAACCAAGATCACGTGTGTCACTTGGTAAGATTTTATTGGTGAGTTCAAGTACCTGCTCATTTATAAGGAGGTCTTGATTACCATAAAATAAGAATACCTGTGGATGCTCTCTCATTAAGTTTAGCGCCTATGAAATCCAGAAATTTTCTGTCTCACTTCCATGGCCGACGCTGCTTCATGTAAAGCAAAATCTGCAATCTCTTCTGCCTCAGAGAGAGTAAATGTTGACATCCGTTCCTTCACTAAAGGAATCAGAGATGCGCTCATTGAAAGTTGGCGTAATCCCAAGCCCACAAGAATGACACTACCGTCTGGGTCTGAAGCCATCTCTCCGCATAACTCCAAGGGCATATTCACCTCTGCACAATTCTTGACCAGATGTTTAATCATTTGGAGAACTGCTGGGTGCAGTGGATCATAAATATCTGATACATTTGAATTATTTCGATCTACTGCCAATACATATTGTGTTAGGTCGTTTGAACCAATGGAACAGAAATCTATTTCTGACATCATTTTATGGCTAATGAAAATTGCAGCGGGTACCTCAAACATCACCCCAATTTTTAGCTGCGGTGCATAATATCCCTCTTCTATCAATTCTTGCCGACACTCCTTATAAATGCCTTTGACAGACTTAACTTCTTGTAGATCTGTAATCATTGGGAACAACAGTCGAACATTCTCACGTCCCTCTGAAGCTAGTAGAATCGCCTTTATTTGAGTTTTGAGAACCGCCGGTTGTTTCAGCTGTCTACGAATAGCTCGAAAGCCCAAAAATGGATTATCCTCTTTTTGAAATCCCATGTAGGGAGCAGCTTTGTCCGCCCCTAAGTCAAGAGTTCGAATAACAACTGGGAAATCATTCGGTACCCTTTCAATGATTTTTCGATAAGTTTCACATTGATTTTCAAGGGATGGGTAGCTGTCTAGAGATAAAAAATAAATTTCAGAACGATATAACCCAATACCCTCAGCTCCAAAGTGTTTTAACTGTAGAGTCTCACTTTCTAGGGCAACATTTGCTAAAATGTTTACACGCTCTCCGTCCCTGGTTAAGCAGGGGAGAGTCCGAAATCTCTCCAGCTGGCTTCGATGGCGATCTTGGGCTACTAGTAGTGCGGAGAAATCCTCAATAGTTTCTTCACTCGGTCGTATAACGATTGAGCCAACTCCTCCATCCACAGCAAGCATATCTCCCTCATGAATTTCATGAAGAGACGCTTCACTAACGCAGATCGCAGGGATCAAAAGGGATCGTGCAAGGATAGCAGCATGTGATACAACCCCACCGCTAGAAGTGATGATCCCTTTAATCTTTGTACTATCGATGCGGGCGATATCACTTGGTAGAACCTGCTTTGCTACCAGGATTCCCTCTTTGTCTGTGATCTCCCCAAAGCTATGACCCAAGTGGTGTAGTAACCGAATCCCGACATCTTTAAGATCCTGGCTTTTCTCTCGGAGATAAGAATCTTCTATGTTGTTGAAAGCGATCAGGTATTCGTGGATGACTTGATAGATAGCCCATGCCGCACTATTGCCCTGGCCAATGTACCCTTCAATCTTTTCCTGAAAGGCAGAGTCTTCCATAAACATAATGTGAGCATGGAAGATTGCGGCCTCATCAGGACTCACTAATCCTGAGAGTCGGTCAATCAAGCCTAAGACATCTTTGATTGTTTGGTCCAGGGCAGTACGAAAGGCTTTGTTCTCTTCATGAATGCTCCATGGAGACGTCCGCACTGGCTCTTCCATTGAACCTTGCTCAAGAACAAGCGCTTTCCCTAACCCAACGCCTTCGGCTACTCCTTGACCTTGAAGCATATGTGTTTGAGGCGCTGGGCGAGAGAAACCAACGGAAGTGTTGCTATCCAATTCCTTAATCAACAAAGCCTTGGAGACAAGACCCGCAATTTGGGAGGCAATGGTTGTCATCAAACGCTCTTCATTTTCTGAAAAACTTCGACGTTTGAAGGTATGAACCGTAAGTACACCGATGGCACGGCGGTAGATCAGAAGTGGGACTCCGAGAAAAGACTGGTAGACTCCCTCACCAATATTCGGGAATAACTTGAATCGAGGATGTCGATGCATCTCGAGTACTTGTAGAGGTCGAGATTCCTGCAGAACAAGCCCGGTGAGTCCTTCGTCAGGTCTCATGGTGACTGCATCGATTGCTTCTGGCACTAAGCCGATTGTGGACTTTAGCCGTAGTTGATTTTCTTGTGCATCGTAGGCGTAGATCGCGCAGGCATCGACCCTCATGCGCTCCGCGATCATTTTGGCAGTTTGTTGAAGTGTTTCGTCTGCGTTATGGGAAGTAGTGATGATTTGGCTGACGTCAGCCAAAATTTGTAAGGCAGCGTCCTGGGATAGTTGGGTCTGATTCATTGCATACTAACTTGAAATCATAAGGCATTCTCATCAACCTCACCGGTTCGAATGCGAAGTACCTTGTTCAGTTCATAAACAAAAATTTTCCCGTCCCCAATTTTCCCAGTCTTGGCTTTGTCTTGGATCACATGGAGAACTTGTTCAAAATTTTCGTCTGACACTGCCACTTCTACCTTGATTTTCGGTAGAAAATCAATCTCGTATTCTGCTCCACGGTAAAGTTCTGTGTGGCCCTTTTGTCTTCCAAAACCCTTGATTTCTGAAACGGTGAGACCTTTGATTCCAATTGCGGCTAAGCCATCTTTCACCTCATCAAGCTTGAAAGGCTTAATGATCGCTTCAATCTTTTTCATCGCCTACTCCTGTTGTTAAACTTAGCAATTGCCCTCCCCGGACTTTAAATTTTATTTTCTTCAACGCTTGTGCCAGTGCATTAATTCTCAGCATTGATCTGGGTTGACAGAGAAGAATGAGTATAGGATCTTGCCTAAAATTTAGACAGAATGCTCAAATTCTTGAAGATCTCACCTTGTTTTTTGACTTAATCGGTCTTGTTTAGCTTTATTTTCCAATCTAACAACAATCCTTCGTTTTCAGGCAGAGGATATTGTTCTTCATCCAGCCTGATTTGAACTACCTCGGTATTACCAATGGAAAGGGTATAAAATTCTTTAGCTGTTTCCCAACTTAGAAATTCGCCAGCCTTCAGATAATGAAGGGAAGGTTGTTCTTCATCAGATTGGACAGCTATCCAAACAGATTCCTCTGCTCGCAATTCAAGGATTGGAAAAGTGGAATGACTTTCTGTGGGAGCTAAATTATTAGCTGATGATTCTGCCTGAATAGTTGGTTTGATTTCTTCAGTTTCAACAACTTGTTCCATTGACGGATCAATCATTTCATTTTGGCTAGTCTCATCACCAAATCTCTTTTCCTGTTCACCAGAAAAACTCTCATCAACTTTTGGTTCAGTGATTTTCTCGCTTGCCGCACCAATAGTTGCTTCAGTTTGTGGTGCATCCTTCTGCTGGTTCTGGTTTCCAGAAATTGAGTTTTCTTTCTCAGAAACACTAGTTTCAGTGCTATTTTCAATATTCTCAACTGAATCCCAAGAATTGAGTTGCCAAATCAGTAGAAGAGCAGCCCCCAATCCTAACCCAGAGATCCATTTGCGAAGATTGATACTCTTTGCTTTGCTTTCTAACGGATCCAAACGAACAGGCGTAATTTTTTCTTCGGATATAGGTCTTTGCTCAACAACTTCTTTGAATAATTCCAATTCTGAGGGAGGTATCTGTAAAAACTGAAGATAGATTCTCAAAAAACCTCTCATGAAAACCTTGCCTGGTGGGGCTTCCAGATTCCCTTCTTCCAAATGCCGAAGCACTAGTACGTCTAACCTAGTTTGACTAGATACATCTTCTAGAGACCATTCTTGGGAAATCCTGTGATTTCTGAGAAGCTGGCCTAATTGCTGTTGATTGGAGATATTTTCGGAGGAGTTAGCCATTCAGGTTCTTTTGTCAACTTTCATGACTTGTTCATAAATCAGACGGACTTTATCGGAGGTTTTTCCTAAAGTACTGGGGATATTATCAAATTGCCCTTGGCGACGGAGAAGAGCTTCCAAATGCAACGTTTGATCTTGATTGAGATTTAGGGTGTTTACTGACTGGTCAAACAAAAGACGAAGAGCCGTTTCAATTTGCCGAATCCAGCGATAAGCCTCTTGTAAAAAAGTGGCTTCATCTGAAGAAATCAGCGCTTCTTTTTTAATAACTTCCAAAGCTTTCAAAGTTTCTGGTGTACGTAGTTTTGGAAATTTTTTAACAAATTTTAACTGAAGATATTGTGTCAGAAATTCAATGTCTAGCAAGCCACCCCTCCCCTCCTTCAAGTTTTTTTGTTGAAAAGTCTCTCCTGAGAGCTCTTCTTCTTTGCGTCCTCTCAGATGGGCGATTTTCTGATGCAGATCATCGGGAATTTCCCATTCATAAGCTGATTTTGATAACAACTTGTCTACAGATTCTCTCCACTTTTCATCTACGTCCCCTCCTACTACCCTAGCTTTAATGAGTGCCTGGTGTTCCCAAGGTTTTGATTGTTGATGGTAAGCAGCGAATGAACTGATCGTCGTTACAAGCACGCCTGCATTACCAGAGGGTCTCAATCGTGTATCTAATTTGTATGCGTACCCACAACTAGTGACTGAGGACAAAAAAGATATGATGCGCTGAATCAGTTTAGCGTAAAAGAGCTGATTTGTTACTTGTAGTTGCCCATCAGTTTCTCCCACACCTGAATACAGAAAAATAAGATCTAAATCAGAATGATAGGTTAACTCTTTCCCCCCAAGCTTCCCCATGCCAACAATACTGAATTTTGCTGGCTCCCCATTCTCATCTCTCGGTATGCCATGGCGCTGAATGAGGTCACGAAAACAAACTTCATGAGCCTTTTGAAGAACAATTTCAGCAAGTATCGTCAAACCTTGACGTGCCTGATTGTATTCAAGAAGACCATCTAATTCTGCACTGCCTAAGAGGAAGGTCTGGGTATGCTTGAAGCGTCGGATGGCATCCAATTCCTCTTCCTGATGAACGCATTTACCGAAAGCTCTCTCAACTTCTTCCTTCAAAAGTTCAACATCAATTCGTAGTTCTTTTGGCTCAAGTTTGTTCAGCAAGCCTGTGTTTGTCAGTAGGTGGTTCCACAAGGTGTCACTGGTTGCAGCAATCGAAGCTAAGCGACTCCAAGAAGCTGGATGATTGCAGAGGGGGCGATATTTCTCGAGCTGCGCACCTATGGTTTCGAAAAAACGATAGAATCGCTTTTCTAGAAGATCTTGTCCCGATTGACGAAGGATAGGAGTGAGTTGTCTCGCAAGGGACTCAAGCAGTTGAGCTTCTTCTGGTCTGAAATTTCGGAGTCTTGTGCTGTTGCGAAGTGCTGCTTCCACTTCAAGATGCTTCTGGTCAAACAAACCTCCAAAGATACTGCGAACTTTGGCCATGGTGTTACGAAGGTGATGTAACATGCTCTGCCGATCCGCCTCTGCATTTGCAGAGTAGAATCCCATCATCCTTGCAAAGCATTGCTGCTCAGATTGATTACTTGGCAAAGTGTGAATTTGCTTTTCGTCGATCATCTGCAATCGATGCTCATATTTTCGTAAGATGAGGTAGCACTCTCTAAGTATGTTCCCATCTTCGACAGAAAGAATACCTGCTTGGGTTAGGGCAGATAAGGCCTTCAAGGTATTTTGTTCCCGTAACTCAGAACGGATCCCTCCATAAAGCAATTGAAAAATTTGAACAAAAAATTCGACCTCTCGAATTCCACCAACACCTAACTTAACATTGAGTTGACTCTCCCGAAGATGCTCTTTTTCAATCTTTTCTTTGATCTCAACAACGCCTTCTAGAAGATTTTCGTCGACACTTTTTCGGTAAATATAGGGGCTAATTGACCTGAAAAAAATCTCAGCAATCTCTTGGTCTCCAGCAACATAAGATGCCTTAATCAGGGCTTGTTGCTCCCAAAGTGCTGCTCGTGACCAGTAGTAGGCTTCTACCTGTTGTAATGGCAAAACTAGAGCTGAGGTATCACCCCCAGGACGTAAGCGCATGTCAACTCGAGCTAAAAAACCTTCTTCCGTATGCTCGGTGCACCACTCAATAAAGGTTCTGGCAATTTTTTGACGCAGCTTTTGATCTTTTGCTTCATCGCCTGTGATGGGATTTTCATCGTGCACAAATATTAGATCAACATCGGATGAATAATTTATTTCTTGGCCACCCAACTTGCCCATTCCTAGGATGAGAAAAGGCGGTCGTATTCCATTTGCCAACAGATTTTTGCTAGAAAGTTCAAACTGTTGAGCCTCCAAAGTGGCTGCACGAAATGCCCAGTCAAGGGTGATTTTAGTCAACGATGAAAGTTCTGCTAAAATTACTTCGTCTGCTGCAAGATTTAGTAAATCACGAACTGTAATTCGGTAATATTCTTGGTATTTGAATTTTCTGAGTAGATTTCTTAGCTCTTTAGAATGCCAGATAGTTTGGGCGTTAATTCTGCCAATCAAACTCTTTGATAGCTCATCATCGAATCTGGGTTGGTCTAAATTGTTCGATTCCCGTAGCTCTTTTACCCAACTTGGATGGCGAATTAGTCTTCTTGAGAGGAAATGGCTGTAACCCAGGACAGCTAAAGATTGATTAACAACTGGTTCATCGCCTTCAAGGCAATTGGGAAAATATTCCAGGAGATTATCAAGATCAGCTATTGCCTGTTGTGGGAATGGAGAACACAGAATCCAAGACTTTAATGCGGGAGAGATTTTTAAACCTCTCTGAACAATTGGTTCAAATTCAGAACTTTGTTGTTCGTCATTTGTAGGTTCGACCATGACTGTGGTGGGGTCTTCGTTTGGATGTTGTGAGCCCACTTTTTCCTAAGGTTTTAACTTTGCTAGTTTCGAGGGTGGGGAGTCTAAAAACAGCTTTGTGCACTTTTTGCACACCGACCTCGAGCTAATAAAATTTTTGCAAATTCACTGTAGGATATGAACAAATTTAAGCTCCAAACAGCGCTGAAAGTTCGCGAGAGGCTGGAGAAACTATACCAAAAATCCTTTGCTGAACAAGTACAGGTCACCCAGAGATTGACAGATCAATTAAATATTTTGGAAGAAGCATTCGAAGAGAACAATTCTGCTGTCGATCTTGCTAAGCGAAACGGATTCACGATTGCAGATCTTGTGAGAGCGAATGGATTCGGTCAGCGTCTGAAATATCACCAATCTGTCGTGCAAGACCAGATGATCGAGCAGCAAGAGTTGATGGAACGTCGTAGGCAAGAACTGGTTTCGGCAACTCAACAGAAGCGTGTTTTGGAGATTTTGCGTGAGAAACACGAACTCAGAGAGAGGGAGAGGCTTCAAAAAGAGGAAACTTTTGAGTTAGACGAAATTTCTCTGAATCTAAGACGTTATCGTCAGGAATCCTAATTCGAAATAGAACACTTTAGCCAATGTTTCTTTATTCACATCGTATTTCTCTTCCACTCATGATGCCCTTGCTGGTTGGCTCTCTTCTGGTGGCAAGGCCCGCTTATAGCATTCCGACGACTCTTGAAGAAGGGCAGCAGTGGATCGGGGAGCTATGTGCAGATTTCGGGATTGAATTCTGCGCGTATGTCCCTCAGGAAGATGAGGCGGATGCAAAAAAACCTTTGAGGCTGACAGCTACAGAGCGTCAGGTCCTCACTAGATTAGTTGAGCAGCAGGAAAATCTAGAGAGAAGAGGGCGTGATCTTGATCGCCGCGAAACCCAGTTACAAGCCCTCCAGGAAGACGTTCAACGACAGATAGTTCAACTGGAGCGAATACAACAAGATATTGAACAGTCGATTGAAACGAAAAAAGCTCAGGATATTGAGCAGCTTGAAAAAGCTGTTTCTTTCTACACCAGGATGGATCCTGCAGCCGCAGCTTTATCAATAGCAAATTTAGATCAAAAAACTGCTGTGAATATCTTAATGAGAATGAAAGACAAGCAAGCATCTGCAGTACTTGAGAGCATGACTGCAGAGCGTTCCTCAGAATTGATTGACGCCATTGCGCGCAAGCGCTGAAAATTAGGAGCCCCAAAGATGATTGATGCCTTACAACTAGCTCCCACTTCTAGTAAATCTCCGTTGGCAAAGAAGCCTGAGCCGTACAGTAGCTCATTCAAGGAAACTTTGCGGCAGGCAGATGGTTCAGATAAAGAATATTTGGAAACAAGTTCAAATGTTCGTGATCGTGAGGAAACCAGACCAGACAGCCGAGAAGAGATCCGTAAAAAGATTGCTGAAGGTAAGGAGAGCAAAGGTGATCATCGTATCAAGATTGTTGATTCAGATGAAGAGATGCCAAGGGGACCAGAAGAAATAGCTGTTCTCGAAAGAGCTTTGAGAGCGCTTGATGAGAAGGCCAAAGAACTTGAATTTAAAGAAGGTGAAATCGTTGGCGAACTTACCGAAGAGCAATCTGCTGAACTGGCTAGATTGCGCGCAATGATCGAAGGAGTGTTAAATGGTGAAGAACCTTTTCAGGAGTTAATTGCTGAGGATCAGGAAGCTTTCACGGCACTTATAGCCACCCTGAATCTAGAGGAAGGTGATGCAGCCAGAATAGAGCGCGATCTTGGATTTACTGGGTTTGGAGAACCGACTGGTGAGGAAGTGCGCAATAACGGTAGTATCGCTGTGAGCGGTTTTGGTAGTGGTTCAAGTTCTCTTGCTAAAGATCCAAATCTCGGGACGTTACAAGCGAAAATTGGGGATAATTCAGAAAGTGGGAATCCAGATCTTGAATTGGTAGCCCTGAAAGAGCGTAAAAATTTGATGAATCTGACGGAAGCGCAGAAAGCTGAAGAACTTGATCCCAGTGATCCCAGATTCAATTCTGGCACAATTGATCCTGATCGCGCTGAAATGAGCATCGAAGAACAAATTCAGATAGCTAAAGCAAATCGTCTTGTGAATCAAGAATTGGAAGCTGCTACGAAAGCAGCTTTTTCTAAACAAGAAATCTTAAAAAACTCTTCAGAATTAGCGATTCAAAAAGATTTGACACAGCAACAAAAGCTTGAAGAAATCCTGATGCACCAGCATGTCGAGGGAAAGAATCTTGAAGCAGAACAAACTTTAGAGTCTCTGAAAGCTCAACAAATGATTCTTGGAGGAAATGCTTCAACTATTTCCAATTCCATCGACCATGCTCGCTTAGCCACATCAATGAATGGATTGAATGCCATTGCTTTGGAAATGCAGCAACAGAGGGAGAACGCTAGTGTGAGAGATTTTCTCAACAACGGTGAACAGGAATCAAATAATTCTGGCAATCTCCCCCAAAGCCAACTCTCTAAGATTGCATCGGCGTCTGATGCCAAATCTGCAAGTGGTATGACCTTTGCGCAGGTTCAGGATTTGTTGGCAGAATCTCCGTTTGATATGTCTCAACTGACACGCAATCTTCGGAAAGGTAGAGAAGGAGAATCCCAAGAAGTGACCTTGCGTTTGCGCCCTGATGAATTGGGGACATTGACGATGAAAGTAAGGCAGCTTGGCGATCGATTGCAGGTTGAGATGCAGGTCGAAAATCCACACGTGAAGCAACTTGTTGAATCAGATCTGGAACAACTTCGAAATCGTTTCCTTGATAAAGAATTTAATTTCTCTGAAATGGAACTCACTGTGAATATTGACGCACGTTCAGACGCAGATTCACAGGCGTTTGCGAATCAGGGCCGTTATCAGGAGGATACAACGGCAGTTAGTCAGAAACAGAGAATGAACGCTGCCCAGGAGACTGCTTCAGTAGTTCGTCCACAAACCCGCTCAGATGGCAGCTTGAACCTCTATGCTTGATGCAAAAAGGAGATTTTGATGAATATCAATGATGTCAATCAAACTATTAATGTTGCGCAGACATCTCAACGTCAACTAGCAACCAGCAATTCAAAAGATGGCAAAGAACTTGGTAAGCAGGACTTTCTGAATTTGCTCATGACTCAAATGTCCCATCAGGATCCAATGGATCCAATGAACACGGACAGCATGATGCAGCAGATGGCTTCGCTAGGAACGGTGGAACAACTTCAAAATCTAAATGCTAAGACCGATTCGCTGCTAAATTATCAAGAACAATTGATGCGTTCAGGTTCTGCTGGTTTCTTAGGTAAGGATGTAGAGGTTCAAGCAAATGAAATTCAACTGATGAATGGAGCATCTGCCCCAGTTTCTTATGAACTGGTGGGGGATGCGGATGAGGTGGTTATTCAGATTATGAATGAAGTTGGTGATGTCGTTCGTCAAATCCCGCAAGAAGCAAGGAGCCAAGGTCATCACAATGTGCTTTGGGATGGCATGGATAACGAAGGTGATCCTCTCTCTGATGGTACTTACTCAGTTAACGTAATTGCAAGAACACAAGAAGGAGCACTTGTTGATACTCTGCTATCAAAGTCAGGACAAGTTCAGGATATTCGTTTTGAAGGTGGAGGCGCACAAATCAAAGTGAATAATGAGTGGATCTCAACAGGAGACATCAAAGGATTGGGCGATAAGACGGATCGGAGATTCGCGCAAGCCCAGCCGATGCCGCTACATACAGAACTGCAACTTCGCCAGGCATATGGCCGCTTAAGAGATCAAGAATAAATTCTTTCCCCGTAGCCAATAATTAGGAGCAATTCATGGCACTACTTGGATCATTGCAAACAGGCGCCAGTGGCGTTCGAACTCATGGAAAAGCGATGGCTGTCGTTGGTAACAACATCGCAAATGTGAACACCTTTGGCTTCAAAAGAAATGAAGTTGCCTTCGAAGATGTAATGGGGAACGAGTATCCTCAGGGAGCATCTTTTACTCAGGTCACTAATGGAGTAAAAATTGGTGCAGTGAAGCAAGATTTCACTCAAGGAACCTTTGAAAATACAAGTTCTCATA
>VMBT01000586.1_pt1 | contig 22579 bp, 21 predicted proteins | sample 4404301 | NCBI WGS metagenome assembly VMBT01 (sample SAMN12238535, study PRJNA552566) | marine metagenome | isolation source: Coastal seawater | place: USA: coastal Georgia, Sapelo Island | collected 2008-08/2009-08
AAACCCAAAGTGCTGATGCTTGACGAACCCACCGCAGGCGTTTCTCCGATCGTAATGGATGAACTATTTTCCAGAATAATTGAAATTTCAAAGCAGGGCATATCCATACTCATGGTTGAACAAAATGCGCGGCAGGCGCTGGCTATTGCAGATGTTGGCTTTGTGTTGGTCCAAGGGGAAAATCGGTATACCGATAGCGGAAAAGCGCTCCTTCAAAACCCCGACGTACGTCAGAGTTTCTTAGGAGGTTAGGGAAATGGATCTACTCAATGCATTGGTTGTTCTCGCGAATTTTGTGATTATTCCGGGCATCGCTTATGGAAGTACGCTGGCCCTTGGTGCGCTTGGGATCACACTCATTTATGGAATCCTGAGATTTTCTAACTTTGCGCATGGCGACACAATGGCGTTTGGAGGCATGTTCGCCGTCTTGGGAACTTGGTGGCTTCAATCTAAAGGAATTTCAATAGCCCCCCTTCCAACCGCTTTGCTTGTGATTCCTTTTGCCATCGTTCTCATGATCTTGTTCTTACTTTTCTGCGATCGTACAATTTACCGATACTATCGAAAAGTTAAGGCAAGCCCCATTATTTTTGTTATGGCCTCTCTTGGTATAACATTCATTATGAATGGGCTCGTCCGATTTATCATCGGGCCTGGTGAACGGCGGTTCGCGGATGGCACACGGTTTTTGATCAGCGCGCGGGATTTTAAAGCTATGACCGGGTTGAACGAAGGTCTGGCGATCCGTTTGTCGCAGGTCATCACATTTGTTGCAGCAATTATTATTGTGGCGGCCTTGTTCTGGTTTTTGAACAAAACGCGCACAGGCAAATCGATGAGAGCCTTTTCTGATAACGAGGATCTGGCGTTACTCTCTGGGATCAATCCAGAAAAGGTCGTGACGATCGTTTGGGTGCTCGTCGCGATTTTGGCAACTGTGTCCGGGACACTTTATGGTTTGGATAAGACCTACAAACCCTTCACGTATTTTATGTTGTTGCTTCCGATGTTTGCCGCGGCAATCGTCGGGGGGTTGGGCAACCCTGTGGGGGCCATAGCAGGGGGCTTTGTGATCGCGTTTTCAGAGATTTTTGTGACCTATGCCTTCAAAAAATTCTTTGGCTATATTTTGCCCGAAGATATGCTTCCTTCGGGAATTATTCAGATCATTTCGACAGATTATAAGTTCGCCGTATCCTTTACGATCTTAGTCTTAGTTTTGCTCTTCAGACCTACGGGCATATTTAAAGGACAGTCGATATGATGAACCGAAATGTCGTATATTTCGCGGTCTTTTTTGCCATGCTGGTCTTTGTTGGTATGTTTCAAAGTTGGACCGTTGCTTTTTCAATTTTCAATTTGTGTCTGATCTCTGCGATCATGGCGCTTGGGGTGAATATTCAGTGGGGCTATGCCGGGCTCTTTTCTGTTGGAACCACGGGATTTGTAGCCTTAGGCGGCGTTGCAGCCGTTGTCACATCAATGCCACCCGTACAAGAGGCATGGACAACAGGAGGAGCGAGGCTTTTGACCGCTCTGGTCTTTGCGGGCGCAACAATCGTTATATCTGTTCTGCTTTGGAAACGTATGGCCAAAGGACGCATACGCGGTTTGGTCGTTGCCGCAACACTTATCATCGGCTTTTTCATTTTTCGTTATCTGTTCGATCCAGCGGTTGCAGAGATTGAGTCAGTAAACCCAGCTGCTGAAGGGTATCTGGGTGGCTTGGGTCTTCATATTATATTTAGTTGGATCGTGGGGGGGCTCTTTGCTGCGGGGGCCGCTTGGATGATCGGGAAAGTCGCACTTGGTTTGCGATCAGATTACCTTGCTATTGCAACGCTTGGAATTTCAGAGATTATTATTGCAGTAATCAAAAACGAAGACTGGCTGACACGTGGGGTCAAGAACGTCAACGGGATCCCCAGACCGGTGGCCTACGAAGTTGACCTGCAGCAAACCGCAGATTTCGTCAGAGCCGCTGATTGGCTTGGGATCGATACGGTTTTGGCCTCTTCGCTTTATGTGAAATTCTCCTATGGAATATTGTTCTTGATCGTCCTTGGCTTAATCATCTGGCTGTCTGAGCTATCCTTGAATTCGCCCTGGGGTCGGATGATGCGCGCAATCCGAGACAATGAAGAGGCCGCGGCAGCCATGGGAAAAGACGTGACAAAACGCCATCTGCAGGTCTTTGTCATAGGCTCGGCAGTGTGTGGGATAGCTGGCGCCATGTTGACGTCTTTGGACGGGTTGTTGACACCTGCATCCTATCAACCTCTCCGATTTACCTTTTTGATTTGGGTGATGGTGATTGTCGGGGGGTCAGGCAACAACTGGGGCGCTGTACTTGGAGGCTTTATCATTTGGTTTTTGTGGATCGAAGTCGAACCACTTGGCTTATGGATTATGGAGTGGGTCACAAGCGGTCTTGAAGACGGGTCAGACTTAAAAGATCATCTCAGGGATTCCGCGGCGCATATGCGTCTTGTGACGATGGGGGCAATTCTTCTTTTGGTCTTGCGTTTTAACCCCAAAGGCCTGATCCCAGAAAAATAATTGGCGCCTGTGCCACAACCTTTCTGTGTTTTTTATTCTGCATTTCGGCTGAGGGGGTGTCCAGCGTGGTTCATGCTTATAAAACTGCGCTGCACAAGATCGCTCCAGACATTTCTGTGTCAAAAGAACCCATCGGACAGATTTGAAACAGCAGTTCGCTATAGCATAGCTTTACACAGTTTTCTGACCGGCGGTATGGCTGCCGCGCTCTCTATAGGGTGTTTTTTTGTAGTGAGAGCGATAGCATTTGGAAAAATGGGACGGTGACGCGAATCCGCAGGCAAGAGCCACGTTGATCACGCTCATATCCGTTTGCATTAATAGGTTTCGCGCCTTTTGGAGACGCAGTTCCATGTAATAACGCTTTGGACTGCGATTAAGATACCGTCGAAACAATCGCTCCAGCTGGCGCGTGGACATTTTGACGTCTTTGGCCAAAAGAGACGGGCTGATTGGTTCTTCGATGTTTTCTTCCATCATACGAATGACCATACTGAGCTTTGGATGACGCACGCCAATACGCGTAGGCACAGAAAGCCGCTGTGTGTCCTGATCAGTGCGGATCGCACTATAGATCATCTGGTCTGCCACAGCATTAGCAAGGTCTTCGCCATGATCATCGGCGATGATTTTCAACATCAAGTCAATGGAAGATGTCCCACCGGCCGTCGTCATCCGGCCACCGTCTACGATGAAGACAGATTTTGTCAGTTCGATTTCTGTAAATTCTTCGCTGAAACTATCCTGATTTTCCCAGTGAATTGTGGCCCGTCTGCCATCAAGGATACCTGCTTTTGCCATTGTGTAGGCAGCCGTACACAGCCCGCCCACGGCAAGACCTTTGCGCGTTTCACGTCTCACCCAATTGAGAATCCTTTTGGATGTGTGTGACTGGATGTCGACCCCGCCGCATATCAGAATTGTATCGTCCCGTTTCAATTCGATCAGATCATAATCGACGTGGAAACTGGCTCCTGACGAACTTGCAACAGTTTCGCCCCCTTCGCCAAGTAAGATCCAATTATAAAGTTGCTGTCCGGACATCCTGTTTGCGATTCGAAGAGCATCAACCGCCGAGGCAAAGGACAAAAGCGTAAAATTATCAATTAAAACAAAAGCAAAGCGCTTTGGAGCCGCGTTTGTCATAGTAACATTTACTATTTGGTCTTCGACTAGCATCGCCAAGAACCCATGCAGAAATAATCGTAATTTCCTTTATGATAGCTGGAGCGTAATTTGCAAGCCAGTACGAAAAAAGAATTTCGCAAAGGCCTGTAGCATCTGGGAAAAGGAGTATGGCTCTTTGTTTTTCAATCACATATAGTGCAGTGTGAAATTTTTGAATGTGTGAACCGGAGGTATGGACATGGGTCAGTGGCAAAAAACGGATTGGCGCAAAAAACCGCGTATCCAAATGCCCGATTATACGGATCAGGACGTTCTTAAAACGGTTGAGAGTAAGCTTGCGAAATATCCGCCTCTTGTCTTTGCGGGTGAGGCGCGAAACCTGAAATCGGAGCTTGCAAAGGCAAGCCGAGGAGATGCTTTTTTGCTTCAAGGAGGTGATTGCGCCGAAAGTTTCGACCAGTTCACAGCTGACGGTATTCGCGATACGTTCAAAGTCATGCTTCAGATGGCGATGGTTTTGACCTTTGGGGCAAAGGTTCCGGTTGTTAAACTCGGGCGGATGGCAGGCCAATTTGCCAAACCCCGCTCTGCCGCAACCGAGGTTCAAAATGGGGTCGAACTTCCAAGCTATCGTGGTGATATAATCAATGAACTCGATTTCACACCCGAGGCGCGTATTCCAGATCCTAATAAGATGCTGCAAGCCTACACACAATCTGCAGCAACACTGAATTTGCTCCGCGCGTTTTCAACTGGTGGTTATGCGGACATGCATCAAGTCCACAGTTGGACCCTGGGCTTTGCTGAAAGCAACAAAGCGTCGCGATATCGCGAAATGGCAACCCGAATAAGTGATGCTTTGGATTTTATGAATGCCAGCGGATTGGCTTCTGCTGATAATCATCAAATGCGCACGGTAGATTTTTATGTTAGCCATGAAGCTCTTCTTTTGGAATATGAAGAAGCCCTGACACGGGTGGATTCGACAACGGGCGCTTGGTTGGCTGGATCAGGTCACATGATTTGGATTGGTGACAGAACCCGTCAACCTGATGGGGCTCATGTTGAATTCTGCAGCGGTGTGCAAAATCCTATTGGCCTGAAATGTGGTCCGTCGATGACGCAGGAGGATTTGAAAATTCTCCTTAAGAAACTCAACCCCAAAAACGAAGCTGGCCGGTTGACGCTGATTGCTCGATTTGGCGCCGGCAAGGTGGGGGACCATTTGCCGGGCCTGATAAAGACAGTTCAGGAAGAAGGCGCAAATGTCGTATGGTGCTGTGATGCAATGCATGGAAACACAATTAAGTCATCCACCGGTTTCAAAACGCGCCCGTTTGACAATGTCTTGCGGGAGGTACAGGAATTTTTTGCTGTGCATAAGTCAGAAGGCACCATACCCGGCGGGGTCCATTTTGAAATGACGGGTCAAGATGTGACGGAATGCACCGGCGGTATTGGCGCAGTGAGCGATGAAGATCTTTCAAAACGGTATCACACTGCGTGCGATCCACGATTAAATGCCAGCCAGTCACTGGAACTGGCCTTTTTAGTCGCCGATGAATTGGTGGCTCTGCGCGATCAGAAGCGTGCTGCCTCACAAGTCGAAGCAGCCGAATAAGCTACTGCAAGATTTCCTGTTTTTTGAACGGAAACGGAATGAGATTAGATCCGGCCATCGGGCCGGATTTTTTATTCCGATACGGCACAACATCTAGCAACCCAACTGCTTGAGTGGTTTTTTGATCTGATACGAATGGGAAAAGCGCAATGCTGCCTTTAAAATGGGATGCGACCATGGCCCCAATCGTTTCGATGCTGCAACTTGCCGGCCTGTTGTGCATGAAAACAGTGCCCAGCATTTGTCGGGATGTGGGTGCAAGAACCGTTGAAAAGAGAGTCAAAAGAACTTTTTCTTGTCTCGCTGTCCCAATCTGGCGATAAATGCTTTGTCCCGCAAAGGTCAGTTCCAAGAAGCCTTTGTCATCACACTCCAGCGTGAAAAGGTCTGAAAGAATTGTTTTCACTGCTCTGGGATCAAAGTCAGACCGCTTTGGCAGGGCACCTCGGATAGAAAGGGATTGCCAGTATGAAAGCAATACTTCCCGCTTATCAGACGTTTTCGTCACGTTTACTGCTTGCCTCGTCAAACTTCGAATACTGTCGATTTCTTGCATGTTATACCCCCAAAACACTCAAACCCTAGTAGAAAATGAACGCGTCATCCAATGAACCCAGTCTTTGATTTTTTTATCGCATTTTTCGGAAATTTATTAATAAATTTATAATAATGGTTAACGCGTCAAAATGTGTGATGCTTGCTCCTTTTTGGTCAATGCCGTAGGAGTGCGAAAACTTCAGGAGACGCCTGTGATCTATTCTATGACCGGATTTGCCTCGGCGCAGGGGGAAATTGCGGATTTTTCGTGGCAAATTGAAATGCGCAGCGTCAATCATCGTGGACTTGATATCAAACTTAGAGCGCCTGACTGGATTGACGGATTTGATAGTGCTGCCCGCGCCCATCTCCAAAAGCAGGTCGCACGTGGTGCAATTTATGTGACGATTAAGCTTCGTGATGAAAGTCAACTTCATTCGGGCCCCAGTCTTGATCCTGTCGCCATTCAAAAAGCGCTCGACGGGATCCGTATGATCGAAGATCAGGCGATGGAATTGGGTGTGAATCTCGCGCCGTCAAAGGCGAGTGATCTTTTGCACGCAGCCTTTGGAAGTGGGGAAAAAACGTTGGAGGAAGATAAGGCGGGGCACCTGAAGTCATCGCTATTGGAAATTTTTGAGGAGGTTACAGAGGCCTTCGTCGGGTCAAGGCGCGACGAAGGGGAGGCTTTAAAGGAAGTGTTCCTTACGCAGGCAAGCCAAATGACCAGCTTGCTGGATGATGCAGTGGAGTTGGCGCGCGGTCGGGATTTGCAGTTAAAGGAAAATTTCCACTCACAGCTCAAATTGGTGATGGACACTTTGGCCGAGGTGGATCCGCAACGCCTTGCACAAGAACTCGCAACGCTTCTCATAAAAATGGATGTAACCGAAGAAATTGACCGGCTGCGCGTTCACGTCAAGAGCCTTCTTGACCTGCTTTTGAAAGGTGGAGCGATTGGACGTAAATTAGATTTTTTAATGCAGGAATTTAATCGTGAAGCGAATACATTATGTTCTAAATCGCAAAACAGTGCACTCACTTCGATTGGGCTTGAATTAAAAGTGCTCATTGATCAAATGCGAGAGCAGGTTCAAAACGTGGAGTAAGAATGACAAAGACAACTGGGCAAAACCGACGCGGTCTTTTGATCATACTGTCTTCACCGTCTGGGGCGGGAAAGACCACATTGGCGCGAAGACTTCAGGCTTGGGACAATGCGATCGAATTCTCCATTTCGGCAACCACGCGACCTCCGCGGGCAGGCGAAGAACACGGAAGGGAATATTATTTCCATACACGGGAAGAATTTGAAACCATGATTTCCGAAGGGGCGATGCTTGAACATGCCGAAGTCTTTGGAAATTTATACGGAAGCCCTTTGGGTCCCGTTGATCGTGCGGTGCAAAATGGCAAAGATGTGCTATTTGATGTTGATTGGCAGGGCGGTCAACAGATCAGAAATTCTACGCTTGGCAAACATGTTCTGTCTGTCTTTTTGCTGCCACCCTCTATTCAAGAGCTGGAAAGGCGCTTGGTGTCGCGCCAACAGGATGCGCGCGAGGTTATCGAAAAACGAATGGCTGAGTCGCGTGATGAAATCAGCCATTGGCCCGAATATGATTATGTTTTGGTCAATGATGATCTTGATCAGTCGGAAGAAAAGTTAAAAACTATAATAACTGCAGAACGCATGCGGTTGTCCCAGCAGCCCTCTTTGGTGGAAACAGTCCGCGCATTGAACAAAGAATTTGAGGATCGAAAATGAGTATTTATCAACTGGGGGACATGTGTCCAGATATTCATGAAACGGCTTGGATTGCAAAAGACGCAAATGTGATTGGCAATGTCCAACTGGGGGAACGCAGCTCTGTTTGGTTTTCTGCAACGATACGCGGAGACAACGAAAAAATTATCATAGGCAATGGAACCAACATTCAAGAAAGCACTGTGATGCATACCGATATCGGGTTTCCCCTGAGCATTGGCGAAAATTGCACAATCGGTCACAAAGTGATGTTGCACGGATGTGAGATCGGGAACAATACGTTGATTGGCATGGGCGCTGTGATTTTGAACGGCGCAAGGATCGGTAATAATTGCCTGATCGGGGCAGGGGCATTGATCACCGAAAACAAAGTCATCCCTGATGGATCTTTGGTCATGGGAGTTCCGGGAAAAATTGTCCGAGAACTCGATGCCGCAGCGATAGAAAGATTGCATCAAAGCGCATTGCATTATCAAGAAAATGCAGCGCGATTTCGCGAAGAGCTAAAAGAAGTCTCACCTAAATGAAAAACGACAAATCCAATTTGATGCGCCCCTTCGGGCTTCCGCAAAGCGCGAGCACTCCGGTTGTTACACCTCTCTCGCCATCGGTGGTTTATGCCTCAGCGTCGCCCGATATGCTGGATGCACAATATGAAGGCGGAGTGGCAGGGTTTACCTATGCCAGAGAGGGCCATCCAAATGCCCATGCGCTGGCGAAACGCATTGATGCGCTTGAAGGGGTTGATGGGGGCCTTGTGACGGGCTCGGGGATGGCCGCGGTAAGCGCAGCGCTATTGGGTATTTTGAAAACGGGCGATCATGTTGTGGCGGGTGATCAGCTTTACGGGCGTTCTTTGAGGTTATTGAAAGAAGATTTGCCGCGTTTGGGGATCGAAGTCAGCCTTTGTGACGCCACACGGGCGGATAATGTTTTGGCCGCTCTGCGCCCGAATACAAAAATAATTCTTCTGGAGGCCGTCTCCAACCCGACCTTACGCGTGGCAGATATTGCCGGCGTTGCCGCTGCGATCAAAGACAAGGGTATTCAACTGGTTGTGGACAATACTTTTACCACACCCTTGTCTCTTAAACCTGCGGAACTTGGCGCCGACATTATCGTACATTCTGTGACAAAGCTTTTGGCAGGGCATTCAGACGTCACCCTTGGCTATGTCTGGGCGCGTAAAAAAGACATCTCACATGCGATCAATGTGTTCTGCGTGACAACAGGCATGACACCCAGTCCCTTTGACTGTTGGCTCGCAGAGCGCGGGCTTTTGACCTTTCCTTTGCGATTTGAAAAGGCGGAACAAAACGCAGTGAGATTGGCAGATGCGCTGGCGTCTCATCCAAAGATTGCTCGCGTGCTTTATCCGATGCGTGAGGATCATCCCGATGTTGATGCGGCAAAACGGCTTTTGGGGAAACACGGCTGCAATATGGTGAGCATTGAGCTTAGTGATCAATCCCGTGGGGCCGCAAACCGATTTGTTGAACATGCACGTGAAATCGCTTTCGCTCCGACTTTGGGGGATGTTGGAACCACTTTGAGTCATCCTGCAAGTTCATCACATCGTGCGTTAAGTGCCAATGAAAGAATGGCGCTTGGTATTTCAGAAGGGTTCTTCCGTATTTCTGTAGGCATTGAAGACGTTGATGCCTTGATCCGTGTCTTTTCTGACGCGGCCTCTTTGACGTGAGGTCGATCTTGGGCTAAATGCCTTTATCGCTAAAGACTGACATTGAGATGTGCCATGTGTCTGATAGTAGACAAAAATGACTGACGTGAAGATCTCTGATATATTGGGCATATTGCCTTTCCCGTCGCTCGCTATCAGCGTAAGAGAAAAAATTTCTTACATGAATGAGGATGCGGTACAGCTATTTGGCGGCGGTTTAACTGATCGTCATTATATTACAGCTTTGCGTCATCCCAACCTGCTTGAGGCCATCGACGCAACATTGCGAGATAAAAAATCGCGTTATGTGCGTTATCAAGGCACTATCGCCAATCGCGACGTTATTTACAGGGTGACGTGTAATTTTGATCATAAAGAACATTTGATTTTATTTTTCGAAGATCAAAGCGGTCTGGAAGAGGCCATCCAAATGCGTCGGGATTTTGTTGCAAATGTCTCTCACGAATTGAAAACTCCGCTCACTTCTTTGATCGGTTTCATTGAGACGTTGCAAACCGCCGCTAAAAATGATCCTGCGGCGCGGGAACAATTTCTATCGATCATGAAAAATGAAGCACAGCGCATGGATCGTCTGATTGCAGATTTATTGTCTTTGTCTCGGGTTGAGGCCAGCGAACGTCTGCGTCCAACACAAGTGGTCAATCTGAAGGATGTGATTGGCGAAAGCATAGAAGCCCTTACTCCGATGATTGAAAAATCAGAAGTAAAAATGAAACTGAGCCTTCCCAAAACATCAAGTCATATAACCGGAGAATATGACCAATTGCGGCAAGTTTTCATGAATTTGCTTGAAAATGCGATCAAATACGGAAAACAGAAAGGTCAGATTTCGGTGGATATAAGTGAGGTCTACTACGAACCGAAACTCAAAAAAGATGCCCTTTCTATAGCGGTAAAAGATGAGGGGCCAGGAATTGATCTGATCCATATTCCGCGCCTTACCGAGCGCTTTTACCGGATCGATCCGCACCGTTCACGCGAACAGGGTGGGACAGGGCTTGGGCTTGCTATTGTAAAGCATATCGTCAATCGGCATAGAGGCCGGCTTTCTATTGAAAGTGCTGTTGGAATTGGAACGGAAATAAAACTTCTTCTTCCGGTGCATTAAAATAATCTGATAGTGCTGTTTTGAACTGATCGGTGGGTGGTCGTGTTTTGCTTTGTTAAGTTCTGAATTAATTATTGAATAAAGGAAAAATGTCACAAAACTGTTACATGCCCATTCTAAGGGATGCGTCAGCTTTGTTGCGCTCAGCAAGGCACGGTCAAAATCTGCCAGATTGAATTGTAGCGCTGTCATAAGTGTGTTAGGCACAGTCCGAAAATTGAAAAAATGAGGTCGTCTTTCGGTATGTTGGATACTTCCCATGGGGCCAGTGCCACAAATAACCCAAAAATACTTGCCAGAGGTTTGAGTGTTTTCTATGGAGACAAACAGGCTGTATTTGACGTGGATTTGGATGTGATTGATCGCTCCGTGACGTCTCTTATAGGTCCTTCCGGTTGCGGAAAATCTACGTTTCTTCGGTGTTTGAATCGGATGAATGATACTATTCCGTCGTGCCGTGTGCGCGGTAGTCTGATTTTTGATGATCGCGAGATTGCTGAATATGATCCAGTTTATTTGCGCTCGCGTATCGGAATGGTTTTTCAAAAACCAAACCCTTTTCCAAAATCCATTTACGATAATGTGGCCTATGGTCCGCGCATTCACGGCATGGCAAAAAACAAAGCAGAATTGGATGACATCGTAGAGGATGCATTGCGAAAAGGCGCAATATGGGATGAGGTCAAAGATAGACTTGACTCGGTTGGAACTGGACTGTCAGGCGGTCAACAGCAACGTCTGTGCATTGCACGGGCGGTTGCGACCAAACCTGAAGTTCTTTTGATGGATGAACCCTGTTCCGCGCTTGATCCAATCGCGACCGCACAAATTGAAGAGTTAATCCATGAATTGCGGGAAAATTTCTGTGTGATCATTGTGACCCACTCAATGCAGCAAGCTGCTCGGGTAAGCGAAAATACGGCCTTTTTCCATTTGGGAAATTTGGTTGAGTTTGGGGAAACAAAGAAAATCTTCACCAACCCAGATGATCCGCGCACAGAAAGTTACATAACGGGCAGAATTGGCTAATATCATGATAGAAAAACACATTTTAAGCCAGTTTGACAATGACCTCGAAGAGATCCAAGCGCATATTTTAAAAATGGGTGGCTTGGTGGAAATGGCGATTTCTGACTCAATGAAGGCCTTTGTTCATAAAGACTTGGAGCTTGCACAAAATGTACGCTCGGCAGATGCGGCGATCGATAACCTCGAAGAACTTATCAACGAAGAGGCTGCACGCGTAATAGCCTTGCGTGCGCCAACTGCAGTTGATCTTCGGGTGATTTTATCCGTGATCAAGGTCAGTGCAAACCTTGAACGGATCGGTGATTATGCAAAAAATGTAGCCAAACGCACAGGCGTTTTGATCCAGATGAATGAAATTGAAGATGCCGCAAACGCTTTGCGCCGTCTTGCGCGTGAAGTTGAACTCATGCTTAAGGATGCTTTGGACGCCTACGTGCAAAGAGATGTCTCACTTGCCGAAGACATCATCAGACGTGATAATGATGTCGATCAAATGTACAACGGGTTATTTCGTCAATTTGTGACATTTATGATGGAAGATCCACGCAATATCACGGGATGTATGCATCTGCACTTCATGGCAAAGAATATCGAACGTATGGGCGATCATGTGACATCAATTGCAGAGCAAGTGATATTTATTGTGACCGGTGAAATGCCTAGCGAACCTCGAGACAAGGCGGATGTCACTTCATCGTTTAAACCTTAACATGCGCAGTGTTAAAAGGAGGCTCTCGTGTCACAGCCTGTTGTTTTGCTAGTTGAGGATGAACCTGCGCAAAGGTCCGTGCTAAGCTACAACCTTAAAGCAGAAGGCTTTCAGGTTGTGGAAGCGGATAATGGCGAAGATGCTCTTCTCCTTACTCGTGAAAACCTGCCGGATCTTATTGTTCTAGACTGGATGATCCCTCAGGTATCTGGGATTGAAGTGTGTCGGCGTCTCAAAGTGAGTAATGACACCAAGTCAATCCCTATCATCATGCTTTCTGCCCGCTCGGAGGAACTTGATCGCGTGAGGGGCTTGGAAACTGGGGCAGATGATTACGTGGTGAAACCTTACTCAGTCATTGAATTGATTGCGCGTGTCAAAGCGCAACTGCGTCGTTTGCGGGCCGCTGCGATCGGTGAAAAGTTGTCATATGATGATATCCGTCTTGATGGTGAGACCTATAAAGTCTATCGCTCAGACACAGAGCTAAAGCTTGGTCCAACTGAATTTCGCCTGCTCAGCACCTTCATGGAAAAACCGGGGCGTGTATGGACGCGTGAACAGCTTTTGGACAGGGTTTGGGGTCGAGATATATATGTGGATACCCGCACTGTTGATGTACACATCGGTCGTCTACGCAAAGCACTTTGTCAGTTCGGAGGAAAAGATCCTCTGCGCACGGTACGTGGTGCAGGCTATGCCTTGGGCTAGGTCTTTCAAGGACATTCAGACAAAATAATTACGTTTCGGTTTCACCAAATTCCAAATTTTTTTCAGAAAACTCGATAAATCTATTAATAAAAAAGGAGGCCCAAAGACGACCTCCTTTATGTGATATTTTCTCTCCCTGTCGGACTGGCCGACTTTTGTGAGACAAATGCTAGTCAATGAAATTCACTTGGTCAACAGATAAATTGCATAGTTTGCCAAAACTTTGAAATATTGGTTTTGCAGGTCAATTTTTCAAATTACGGCCCAAAATCTTTAGATCTTTTATCCCCCAAGGGTGTTTTTTGTTCGTGCGCGATCAAAGACATAGTATAGGATTTTCATAGGTAGGAGTAAGTGGATGCAAGAACAAGTTTTTATAGGTGGCGGGAATGTTGATTACGCGGTGCCCCAATACCTCAAGCTAAAATATGCCAACCGTCATGGGCTGATTGCAGGTGCGACCGGCACGGGGAAAACTGTCACATTACAGATTATGGCAGAAGAGTTTTCAAAGGCGGGCGTTCCGGTGTTCCTGTCTGATGTGAAGGGTGATTTGTCAGGGTTGGCTAAATCGGGCAGCGCCACACATAAGCTGCATGAGGCTTTCCAAAGTCGTGCAGAAACGATTGGGTTTTCAGATTACGTTTATCAAAGCTTTCCATGTGTCTTTTGGGATTTATTCGGTGAAGCAGGCCATCCCATCCGCACAACTATCGCTGAGATGGGGCCTTTGTTGTTGTCTCAACTTCTTGAACTGAGCGAGGCGCAAGAAGGCATCTTGAACATTGCTTTCCGATTGGCCGATGAACAGGGTTTGGCTCTGTTAGATATCAAAGATATCCAGTCGTTGCTCGTCTGGTTGGGGGAGAACCGCCAAGAGCTGTCTTTGCGTTACGGAAATATATCGGTTCAATCCATTGGAGCCATTCAACGCCGGCTTTTGGTGCTTGAGAACCAAGGCGCAGCCAAAATCTTTGGTGAACCTGCTCTTGATCTGACTGACATGATTGCGACTGATCCCGCGGGGCTGGGGCGCATAAATATTCTTGCGGCAGATAGACTGATGGCTGCACCGCGCCTTTATGCGAGCTTTCTTTTGTGGCTCCTGTCGGAACTGTTTGAAACGCTTCCCGAAGTGGGTGACCCTGATAAACCCAAGCTGGTCTTTTTCTTTGATGAGGCCCATCTTTTGTTCGAAGACGCACCCAAAGCATTGGTGGATAAAGTCGAACAGGTTGCAAGGTTGATCAGATCCAAAGGCGTGGGAGTTTATTTTGTCACTCAAAATCCTGCTGATGTCCCAGAGGATATTTTGGGTCAATTGGGAAACCGTGTTCAACATGCATTGCGCGCCTATACCGCCAAGGACCGCAAGGCTTTGCGCCTTGCTGCAGAGACATACCGTGAAAACCCCCGATTTTCCGTGGAAGAAGCGATACTGCAAGTCGGGGTTGGCGAGGCCGTGACGTCCTTTCTTGAGAAGAAAGGCGTTCCAGGCGTTGTGGAGCGAACTTTGATTCGGCCTCCTTCATCTCATCTAGGAGCGATTGAGCCTGCCGAGCGGCATAAGGTGATTGAGGGGTCTCCTTTACACGGAAAATATGAAACCCCGATTGATCGCAGGTCAGCCTACGAAGTGCTTCAGGCTCGCGCTATAGCTGCAGTTGAAGATGCAGAAAAGGTTGAGAAATATTTAGAAGACGAACGGCCGGAAGTGCGAGATTTCAATGCGGCACGCCGGTATTCGGGACTTCGGGTTGGCCGTGCACATGCACGACCGAGCGCCCGTCAGGATTCCTTTGGACAAGCCTTATCTCAAGCCTTTATCAAAGAATTGAAAGGTGCCACCGGCCGAAGAATTATTCGTGGCGTTCTGGGAAGCTTTTTCAAAGGGCGTTAAGAACGCCGCCGCCTTTCAAACCGCGGCAACATTGCAGAAAAATCTTTGCCTTCACCGTCTTCAACCTCGACAAATTGCGCATAAAGGTTTTGGGCCATTTGTCCCATTGGCGTGTCAGCATCAACCATTTCTGCGGCCTGTTGGCTGAGGCGTAGATCTTTGAGCATCAACTCTGCGGCAAATCCGGGTTTATAGCCGTTATCCGACGGAGATGTTGGACCAATCCCTGGTGCTGGACAATAGGCATTCATGGTCCAGCTATACCCAGAAGAGGTGCTGACCACATCAAACATGGATTGCCGATCCAATCCAAGTTTGTCAGCCAGTGCAAAGGCTTCGCATGTCACGATCATCGTTGCACCTAAAATCATATTGTTACAGATTTTCGCGGCCTGACCATTTCCGGAGGGACCGCAATGGACCGCCTTTTGTCCCATAATATCAAAGAGAGGCTTTGCTTTTTCAAAACCTGCCTCTGAGCCGCCCACCATAAAGGTTAAAGTCCCTGCAGATGCCCCACCGATCCCGCCGGATACCGGTGCATCGAGGGGGATTACATTTGCCTCTGCCGCCATTGCGGCAACGGCGCGGGCGCTGTCCACATCAACTGTCGAACAATCTAAAAATACCGCTCCTGCGGACATTGCCGGTAGCACAGTTTCGGCAACAGATCGCAGGATTGCTCCATTTGGAAGCATTGTAATCACGACATCGGCACCTTTAGCTGCTTCGCTGGCGGTACTCAAAATGTGTAAGCCCTCAGCTTCGACGGGCGCCGTGTCAAATCCGTTGACCTCATGTCCTGCAGCCATCAGATTGAGTGCCATAGGTTTACCCATATTGCCCAAGCCGATAAATCCTACTTTCATGATCTTCTCCTCAAAACGTCAGTTCAAGCGCGCCAAGCGGTGCGCACATGGTTTCAATATCCGCTTTGGGAACAGCCATAATGTTATGTTTCCACTGCGGCATGCGGTCTTTGTCAATGATGGCTGCGCGGATGCCTTCGAGGAAATCTCCATGTTCCATAGCCCGCGCGGTAAACCGGTACTCCAAAGTCAATGCTGCCCTTAAATCACCTTTGGTTTCGCGAAGGCGGTCGAGTATTTCCAAGGTGCAGGCCATCGAAAGAGGAGAATTTCGCACCATTGCCTTGAGTGCTTTTTCTCCAAATGGATGAGCTGACTGTGTCAGGCGGCGCACAATCTCTGATAAGTCTGATGTTGCAAAGATCGCATTGATCTGCTCTTCTTCCTCTTGCAGCGTTCCTCTGGGTGCGGCTTCACTGAAGCTTTTTATGATTGACACATCCCCGCTGTCTTCCAATGCGGTGATGAGGGTGGGCCACTTTGCCTCTGGAATAAAATAATCTGCAAAGCCCACGTGAATAGCATCTGCCGCAGACATGCGATGTGAGGTCAAACCCAGATAAGCCCCCAAGGCCCCGGGAGCCTGTGCAAGAATGTGTGATCCCCCAACATCAGGCACCAGCCCGATTCCGCATTCTGGCATGGCGATTTGACTGCTTTCCCCGACAATCCGATGAGAGCCATGACAAGAAATACCCACGCCACCGCCCATCGTGAAACCCTGCATCAATGCTACATAGGGTTTAGGATATTCTGCAATAAGAGCGTTTGTTCGGTATTCTTCCGCCCAGAAAGTTTGTCCATATTCATAATCTCCCGCCTTTCCGGTGGCATAGAGATCGGCAATATCCCCTCCCGCGCAGAAGGCGCGGTTTCCGAGCGCATCGATCAGCACACATTTTACAGAACTGTCATCCGCCCAACTTTTGAGTGCCGCGTCAATTTTCTGACACATGTTGTAAGTCATCGCATTAAGCGCATCTGGACGCTGAAGCGTGATCCGTCCCACGTGACCAGATCGGCGTATGTGAATGTCGGTCATCGTTCGCTCAACATATGTCGCGAAATGATCATGCGCATAATCTCATTGGTGCCTTCCAAAATTTGATGCACGCGAAGGTCCCGGACAATTTTTTCAATGCCGTAATCTGCCAGATAACCATATCCTCCATGTAATTGCAGGCAGGCGTTGGCAACATCAAAAGAGGCGTCTGTCACATAAAGCTTGGCCATTGCACAGAATTTTGACGCATCTTTTGCTTTCGTATCTAATTTCCAAGCCGCCTGACGCAAAAAAATTCGCGCAGATTGAAGTTTCACCTCAAGCTCTGCCAATTTGAATTGCAGCGCCTGAAATTGGTCAAGCGTTTTGCCAAAGGCTTTGCGCTCTTTCATATAGCTGAGTGTTTGATCCAAGGCACTTTGCGCGCCGCCCAAGGCGCTTGCCGCGATATTCAACCGCCCGCCATCTAGTCCTGCCATGGCATAAGAAAATCCGCGCCCCTCGTCTCCCAAAAGGTTGTCCGCTGGGATTTTACAGTTGTCAAACTGTACCTGCGCAGTGGGTTGCGCGCGCCAGCCCATTTTGTCTTCAAGTGCCCCGTAGCTAAGACCTTCCGCGCCTTTTTCAACAATAACGGCCGAAATTCCCTTTGGGCTGTCGTCCCCTGTACGCGACATAACGATGTAGGCGTCCGAATATGATCCTCCCGAAATAAAAGCTTTGGTGCCGGTGAGTTCGTAGCCTTCGTTTGTCCGGATGGCGCGGGTGCGCAGCGCGGCCGCGTCAGAGCCCGATCCGGGTTCTGTCAGGCAATAGCTGAACACTTTGTTCATGGCGCATAAGTCCGGCAGCCAGCGTGATTTGCTTTCCTGAGAGGCAAAGCTGTCAATCATGCCGCCGCACATATTATGGATCGATAAAAATGCAGATACAGAAGGGCAAGCCATAGCCAAAGCTTCAAAAATCAAAGTCGCATCCAGACGGCCTAAACCGGATCCCCCGTTTTCCTCACTGACATAAATTCCGCCCAGACCCAATTCGGCAACTTTGGGCCAGAGGCTTTTGGGAATACTGCCTGCCAATTCCCATTCACGGGCAAAGGGTGCGATGTTGTCTTGACCAAAGGCGTGAGACATATCCCAAATGGCAGTTTGTTCTTCGCTAAGGGCAAATTGCATGTGCTCCCTTTCATTGATTGGGGCGGTTGTTCAGATGGTCATCCCTCATGTATTCCTAGAATCATTCTGCCGCTCAAGGCAAGGGGTGAGACACGCTATGTCGCAGAGATGAAACTGGGGACGCGTTGGTCGACGCAGTCCAATGGTCTTTTGAGGGATAATATTTCAGAGAAGCGGGGATAGCAGCCGCACCGCTTCTTCTTTTGGAGTAGCCAGTTTGGATTTGTCTTCGCCCGGGAAAAAACGCGCGCGTGTTGCCGTCGGCATCGGAGCTGGCGTCAATATCTGCACGCGGGGACCAATGCGAGCAGTCTCGACTTGCCAGCTTTTGGCCAAGGCAATTTGCGCTGCCTTCGAAGCCCCATAGGCCGAGAAAAATTTTTCACCACCTTGGGGATCATCAAAGAAAAGCGCCTTTGACGTCTCTGTTAAAAGAGGCGCAACATAGGGGATAAGTATGCCTGTTGCCATGACGTTTACAGTCACAGATTTTTCCCAATCTTTGGCATCAAGCGAACTGGCCGGTGTCAATGGACTTGCATGAATGGCTGTATGGGCCCAAATATCGATAGAGCCCCAGCGTTCAAAAAGCGATTTGCAAAGATGCGCCATTGCATCACGGTTCGTAATGTCCATAGGTGCGATGGTCATGTTGCCGCCATTGGCTTGAACGCGGTCATCCAATTCCTCAAGCGCCCCGCTTGTACGGGCAACAGCAACGATATGGTGTGTTCGCGAAAGCACCTCTGCCAGAGCCGCGCCCAAGCCGCGGGACGCACCGGTGATAAGAGCGATTTTTTCTGTCATATCGTCTGTTCTTTATGTGCTGTTAATCTGTGAATTTCGCAATCAAGTTATTGCGCGGCCTCAAGCCGAAACCCTTTGTTCAACATGTCTGACGGTGCAATCGGATACTGCCCTGAAAAACAGGCGTCGCAATATTGAGGACACTCTTTGTCGCGTCCTTCCGCTTCTCCCACGGCGCGGTAAAGACCGTCCAAGGAGATGAATTTCAGACTGTTGACCGAAAGATGTTGACGCATTTCTTCTTCGCTCATCGTTGCGGCCAGAAGTTTTTCTCTTTCCGGGGTATCTACGCCATAAAAACAGGGCCAGGCAGTTGGCGGGCTGGCAATGCGAAAATGGACTTCTTTGGCACCCGCATCGAGCACCATGTCCTTTATCTTTCGCGATGTGGTGCCCCGGACAACGGAATCGTCCACCAAGATCACCCGCTTTCCCTCTATCAAAGAGCGGTTGACGTTCAATTTCAACCGCACGCCCATATTTCGGATCTGATCTGTTGGTTCAATAAACGTCCGCCCCATATATTGGTTGCGAATGATTCCCATGGCATAGGGAATACCTGAGTGCTGTGAAAAACCGATTGCCGCAGGGGTGCCGCTGTCAGGCACGGGACAAACAAGGTCAGCCTCCACAGGACTTTCTTTGGCAAGCTCGACGCCGATTTGGCGGCGTGTTTCATAAACCGACCGGCCGCTCACAATACTGTCCGGTCTGGAAAAATAGACATGTTCGAATATACAGAATTTTGAAGCCCGTTTGCGAAAGGGGAAATGGCTTTCCAAACCTTTTTCACTGATCACCACCATTTCGCCGGGCGCCACTTCGCGGATGAATTCAGCACCAATTATATCCAAAGCGCAGGTTTCCGAACTCAGGACCCATCCATCCGCCAGTCGGCCCAGAACAAGGGGGCGCATTCCCATGGGATCGCGCACACCGATCAATTTCTGGTCGGTCATGGCAACGATGGAAAACGCTCCTTCAACGCGGCGCAAGGCATCCTCCATCCGTTCAGGGATGTTCTGTTGAAGTGAGCGGGCCATCAGGTGGATGATACATTCCGTGTCAGAGGAGCTTTGAAAAATGGATCCTCTTTCAATCAATTCACGTCTGAGCGCCTCTGCATTTGTAATATTGCCGTTATGTGCAATCGCGGCACCACCCATCGAAAATTCGCCAAAAAATGGCTGAACATCGCGAATGGCTGCATGTTTTGATCCGGCTGTCGAATAGCGGACATGTCCGATTGACAAGGCCCCAGGCAAGGTTGACATCAGGCTCTTGGAGGTGAAATTGTCCCGAACATAGCCAAAACGACGGGCTGAATTGAATCCCCCTGTCGCATCATATGCAACAATGCCGCCGGCTTCTTGTCCGCGATGTTGTAACGCATGAAGGCCCAGTGCGACAAAATTCGCCGCATCGCTCATCCCAATGACCCCGAACACACCGCACTCTTCTTTGAGTTTGTCGTCGTCAAACGGATGGGAAAACGTGAACTTTGTGATCGTCAAGATGAACGCTCCGACTCGGCCATGTCTAAGTGAGCTTACACTTAAATGGTTTCGCCGTCAGTGTCATTAATGTTTCAGTTCAATTTTATCAACGCGAGGATATTCTTTTTGGAACTTGTGCTTATGTGTTGCTGCAGGCCGTTACAAGCTGTTCGTACTGTTCTGTGATCCACCCGAGTGCGCGTTCAGGATTGCGCTGCTCTATATTGGCCACAAGATTGCCGAAAATTTCAGCGGACCTGCTTTGATCGACAAGGGCAAAGGTTTCTGAATTGAACACCGATTTATAGGCGAAGAATAAAATTGCAATTAAAGCGACGCCACGGAAAACACCGAACAAAAACCCCAATGCCCTGTCAGCGCTGCCGGCTCCAGTTTTATTAATTACGGACGTCAGGAGGGGTGTGAAAAATGAAAATATCACAAGAGCCACTGCAAAAACCGCAGCAAAGGAAGCGATGATACCCAATTCGCAGCTGTCTGAAAGAATTGGCCCAATTACCGGAATTTCCTTGATCAGAGGTTTGACTTGGGGCGCAAAAACAAAAGCCACAAAGGCTGCAGCGATCCAACTGGCGATGGACATAATCTCGCGCACCACGCCGCGGGCGTAAGCCAAAACGGCGGACACAAGCACTGTGCCCAAAATCACGCCGTCGACAATATTAAAGCCTTCCATCGCTGTCCTGTCCCGTTAACTACCGCTACATACCTTGAAACATACCTGATACGAAAGATGCAAGGTCAACTACCTTTTCAAGGTGCATATCGGTCAAACCATTTTGATTTTCTGGCCTTGGGGCCACAGCCCGTGAAAAACCGAGCTTTTTGGCTTCTTTCAACCTGTTTTCTGATTGGGTAACAGGGCGCAGTGCGCCAGAAAGGCTGATTTCTCCAAAAATGACGGTATCGTGAGGCAGACTTTTGTTTTGTAGCGCAGACAACAGCGCTGCGGCAACGGCGAGATCTGCTGCAGGTTCAGTAATTTTCAGCCCGCCTGCGACATTGAGATAAACATCATGTCCCGTAAACGGAATGCCACAACGCGATTCTAACACTGCCAATACCATAGCAAGGCGGGCACCGTCCCACCCGATCACTGCGCGTCTGGGTTGGCTATGGGGGCTTGGAGCAACAAGGGCTTGTATTTCGACGAGAAGAGGACGGGTGCCTTCGATACCGGCAAAGACCACGGAACCGGGACTTGGATCACCACGTTCTGACAGGAAAAGCGCTGAGGGATTTGCCACCTGACTTAACCCCCGGCCGGTCATTTCAAAAACGCCAATTTCATCTGCCGGACCAAAGCGATTTTTTACGGCACGCAGGATGCGGAATTGATGTCCTCGTTCCCCTTCAAAATAAAGAACGGTGTCAACCATATGTTCCACCACCCGGGGCCCTGCAATTTGACCTTCTTTGGTGACATGTCCCACAAGGATCACCGACAGCCCATGGCGTTTGGCAAAATTGGTCAATTCATGGGCCGTTGCGCGCACTTGGCTCACGCTGCCGGGGGCGCTTTCTACGCTGTCTGCCCAAACGGTTTGGATAGAGTCGATGATCACAAGGTCCGGTTTTTCCTCAGCCAGAGTGGTAAGGATATTGCGCAGATTTGTTTCAGCCCCCAAAAGCACAGATGCTCCGCTTAGCCCGAGCCGGCGCGCGCGAAGCCGTATCTGGGCGCTTGCCTCTTCGCCCGAAATATAGATTGTTTTTAAACCATTTTCCGCAAAACGCGCGGCAGCCTGCAAGAGCAACGTCGATTTTCCAATACCGGGATCCCCACCCACAAGTATTGCACTTGCCGCAACAAGCCCACCGCCGAGAACGCGGTCAAGTTCGTCCATTCCGCTCAGCGTACGTTCCGGCAAGACGTCTTCGCTGGACAACCCGCTAAGCTGAACGGGGGTTCCCCTTACATTGCCAATCGCCGTCTTGCCCGCGCCAGATGACAGGCCAGCATCCTGAGAGATACTGTTCCATTCCCCACAGGCCTCACAGCGTCCTGACCATTTCGATGTGGCATTACCGCAGCTTGCGCAAACATATGAATTCGATTTCGCCATAACCGCTAGGTGCCAAGTTTTGTCGTCGGGCGCAAGGTTTTAAACGTCCGATCTCTCCGATTGGTTTATCAATATGCATCTATGAAAATTTGGACTTTGACGCCGGAAAATCACAGGGTCGTTGTGATCCAATAAAGAACTGCGAGTACTCCGGCCAATATACCGTGAAAAAAATCTATCCACGCCCAACGCGTATAAGAACGCAGAGATGACAGGAAGAGCGGGAGAGATGCCACTATAAGCATACCAACCCCATTTTGCCATCTACTGAGTGATCTTGCGAATTCGGCCAGTGGCCCGTCGTAGATGCCCAGAAACGAAAGGCCAAAAAGAAATATTAGCCCCATAAAAGAAAGCAGAAGGC
>VMBT01000587.1_pt1 | contig 22560 bp, 23 predicted proteins | sample 4404301 | NCBI WGS metagenome assembly VMBT01 (sample SAMN12238535, study PRJNA552566) | marine metagenome | isolation source: Coastal seawater | place: USA: coastal Georgia, Sapelo Island | collected 2008-08/2009-08
GCTCCGTATTCATGTAGGGGTGGAGCTTGCGCAACATGTATTGGGAGATTAAAATCTGGAACTGTTGAGCTAGAGCAAAACTACATATTAACAGATGGTGAGATTGATGAAGGGTTAATAATAACTTGTCAAGCATATCCAACCTCAGAAGAAATATACGTTGATGCTGACGATATTTAAATTATCTGATTTAATCTCTCCAAAATCTGTTCTACTTTTATGCTATTAATCGCATCTAAATAATCTTTTGGACAATTAGACCCATATACTGAAACTGGTAAATTAGGGAATTTTTTTTGGTCAGGAATTATAGAGTTTTCCTTAGCTTGATTTAATGGCCCATAGCCAGTGTAAGGGTGTGTAGCTCCCCAAATGGTAATTACAGTAATTCCAAATAGTGAAGCAATATGGCCGTTTGCAGAGTCCATTGAGATCATTACATCTAAGTTTGACATAATAGCCATCTGTTCTTCGAGTGAATAGTGTGATGAGATTACGTGTCTATTTGCCTTGTTTTCGCAAAGCTTAGTTATCCTTTCTTCTTCTTTTCCAGGTGCTCCAAAAAATAATATTTGAAAACCTTTATTTAATAGGTTAGTAAAATTGAGAATGTTTTGGATTGAATACTCCTTGCAAGCATGTTTAGCAAACGGGGCTATCCCTATTAATTTATCGGTTGATCTAAAGCTATAATTATTTTGATCGATGTTGATCTTCTTAAAATGTTCGAAGGAATCGAGATTGATATTTAATGGTGAAAATGTGTCAGCATATCTTTGATGCATTGACTTTAATTGCGTTAAGTTAGATCCTTTTATCAAAGATGATTTTTCTTTTCTTCCTTTGTTTAAAACTCTAGTATTTCTGCTTTTATTAAGCAAAAACAATCTTAAAATCTTAGTTCTTAAAACATCATGTAAGTCAATTATTTGATCTGGTTTTAGTTTGTTTATTTGTCTTGAAAGCTTAAATAATCCTGTGACAGTTTTATGCTCTGGTTTAAAATAAATAAACCTAATATTTGGTATTTGGTTGAATAAATATGAAAAAAACTTTGTAGTTAATACAGTAATTTTAATATCGGGATAATTAGATCTTAATACGCTAATAACTGGTACTGTCATTGCGACATCTCCGAATGCTGATAGCCTAATTATTAATAAATGTTTGGTCAAACGAAAATATGGGTTTTAATTATTGATAGTCTTCATATGACTTTTCTTCAATGAAACCTGAGCCAGTTAACAGGTTAATTGATTTTTTTACATCACTTCTTTTATCGTTTGTGAAATATACCGCCCTTGCCAATCTAACAAATTCATCTCCGAAGTCTTTATTTCTTTCACATTCTCTTATATCGTCTTCTATTTTCCATAATTCTGCATTTATACTTGAAAGTTTGGAATAAAGATTTCTCAGCTCGTCTCCAAAATGATTAAATAAATTATCACAAAGTGGGCTTAAACCATTATGCTCGTTTTTAATGTTTATTAGCTTTTTGTCGTCATTAATATTAGAAATCTTCAATTCTAAAATTGACAGTTTGTCTAGTAGTTCACCATTAGAAATTTCTACCTTCATTGTTTAGTTTGTTTAAATGTTATAAGGATATGAGTTTATTATAATAGCTATCAAAATAGCTATTTCAAAAAACAAATTATTTCTATATTCCGAAATTATTTTTATTAAAGTTACCAGAAAAGGAAAGAATAAGAAAATAGAATATTCATTAATTATAAAAACAAGAAGGATTGAGTTAATAAAAAACATTAGCAGAAATAAATTTTTTATTCTCTCATAGAGATTATTTCCAAAAAAATTAAAGGAGTAATAAAGGAAAATCACAAAACTAACAGATGCAAATAACCAGTGATTATAATTGTTTGATGTTATTATTTCGTTTGACAGATAAATCATCCATATTTGATCAAAAAAATAAATTAGGGAATCAGTGTTGAAAGATACATGTCCGATTAGGTCAAGAAAAAAAAGAGTTATTATTGCCGAAGTTAATACTCCGGTAAGAATTTTTAATATAGCTGCAATACTTATTTTATGAAACATAAAAACGCCAAACAAAATGGTTAATATAAATATAAAATTGAATGGACATAAAATGATTGAAATTAAAAACCAAAAGCCAATATCAAAAAGTTTTTTGTTTTGATTTTTTTTTGAGTTTAAGCTATAAACTTTTCTGATTGCTAATAATAAAAAAAGATAAGATAAGGTTATGTTTATCTCTGCAGGCATTTTAAAATAAACTCCACAGAAAATAATCAAGCCTAAAGAAATGTACTGATTGCTTTTTAAAATTGAGTTTTTAGAAATGATGAAAAGAGAAAGAAAAAAAATTAATATTAAAATACAAAGAGAATATAATTCAGAAATTAAATCATTTAAATTTTTAAAGGCCAGCATGATTAAAAAAGATATAATCATTGCGGTAACCAACTGAGGCAATTTTGTGAATTTAAAAAACCTAATTATCATTTAAAGATTTGTATATTCGCAAAGTAAATAATTATAACATATAATGAAAGACATCTTTTACGCTATTGAAAATCTTTTTGTAAACTATTTTTTCATTCCTTTTGATATATTAAGAGAGGTTGGGGATTATAACTGGTGGTTATCCAATATTATGGCTTGGATTTTTACCTCAATTGGAACAGCGGCATTTTGTTATTGGATGATTCAACTCAAAAAATTTGATGATAACAACGAAGAAGACAAGACAATCACAGCTCATGATTATTTATAGGTCAAAACCTATATCTTTTCTGTAGTTCATTTTATCAAATTTTATTTTATTTATTGATTCGTAAGATTTACTAATAGCTTTTTTAATAGAATCTCCCATCGAAGTTACAGCAATTACTCTTCCTCCATTCGTCTTAACTTTTCCGTTTTCATATTTGGCTCCAGCATGAAATAATATTGAATCTGAAATTGTATCTAAACCATATATTTCCTTTCCCTTTTCATATTGTTCAGGATAACCTCCCGAAACCAGGAAAACAGTAGCGGCTTTTTTATCGTCAATAACGATTTGATGATTAGATAATTCGCCATTGCTTACGGAGAATAAAAGCTCCAATAAATCAGACTTAATTCTTGGTAAAACAACCTCTGATTCAGGGTCACCCATTCTTACATTATACTCAATCACGTAGGGCTCACCATTTACTTTGATCAAACCAAAAAATATAAAACCCTGGTAATTAATATTGTCTTTTATTAAGCCGTCTATTGTTGGTTGGATTACTTTTTTTTCAACTTTTCTAAAAAAATCTTCAGTTAAAAATGTTGGAGGAGAAACTGCGCCCATTCCTCCGGTATTTAATCCAGTGTCCCCTTCACCAATTCTCTTGTAATCTTTAGCGCTAGGTAATAATTTATAATCTTTTCCGTCAGTTATAGCGAAGCAACTCAATTCAATGCCATCTAAAAATTCTTCTATAACTACGCTTTTACTAGCTTCCCCAAATTTTGATTTTACTAACATTTCATTGAGCTCTGTCTTTGCTTCATCGGGATTGTCAATAATTAAGACTCCTTTACCGGCAGCAAGACCATCTGCTTTTAAAACATAAGGAGGAGTCATCGAATCAATATATGAAAATGCAGCTTTAATTGTTTTTGCAGTAAAAGTTCTATGTGAGGCAGTAGGAATATTATGACGATTCAAAAAATCTTTAGCAAAATCTTTACTTCCTTCAAGTTGAGCAGCATGCTTGTTCGGACCTATTACGATGGTGTCTTTTAATTCTTTGTGACTTGCTATAAAGTCCTTTAGGCCATTAACTAAAGGAATTTCAGGCCCGACAATTACCATTGAAATTTTGTAGTTTTTAATTGCTTCTGCAACAAGATTAAATTGGTCCAGTGGTATTTGCAAATTAGTTGCGATCTCTCTTGTTCCTGAGTTTCCAGGTGCTACGTATAAGTTTTTGCACAGCCTACTTTGTTTTATTTTATAAGCAAAAGCGTGCTCTCTTCCGCCCGATCCTAATATCAATATATTCATTAAGGTTAAACTTTAGTATGCCTTTTTTTGGCCTTTTAAAAAATTAATCGCAGTCAAAAATACAATATTTAAATCCAAGAATAAAGACCAGTTTTCTAAATAATAAATATCGTATTTAACCCTATTAATTATATCCTCGTCTGTTTGAATTTCTCCTCTAAAACCTTTTACCTGAGCTAATCCAGTTATTCCTGGTTTAACAAAGTGCCGTACCATAAACTTATTTACAGACTTAGAATATCTTTCATTTTCCTTTATCATATGCGGTCTAGGGCCAACAACTGACATGTTTCCAATTAGCACATTGTAGAATTGTGGAAGTTCATCAAGGCTTGTTTTTCTTAAAATTTTACCAATCTTGGTAACTCTTTTGTCATTTTTTGTTGCCTGTTGAATATCTGCGTCATTGTTTTGGATCATTGACCTGAATTTATAGCACGTAAACTCTTTATACTTGATACCGTTTCTAATTTGCTTAAAAAAAACAGGTCCACGACTTTCAATTTTTATTAATAATGCTATTATTGGAGTAGCCCATGAAAGAAAAAATATTATGATTAACAATGAAAATATAATATCAAATACGCGTTTTAAAAAAGTGTTATAATCATTAGAAAGAGGCATTTCTCTTAATGACTGAACCGTAGAAAGACCATATGTGTCAGTTTTTAATTTCTTGGACAACAAGTCTCCTCTTTTGGAAATAAATTTTAAAATTTTAAAATTATTCTCACAAAATTGAATCAGTGAATTTATCTGACTTTCCTCAAGTTCGTTAGCTGAACAATAAATCTCATCAATATTTCTTGTTAAAATAAAATCGAAACATTCTTGTAAATTTAAATCACTTGGACTTTTGAAATTAAATGTCTTTCTATTTTCATACCCCAGCTCCTTTTGATTGATAAAAAACTCTTTTAGCTCTGTGACAGATTCATTGTTCCCAATAATTATGGTTTTTCTGAAATTTCCACCGAATCCAAGTCTATAGCTTTGAAGAGCATAAAACAATGTAAACTTAAAGAGTGTTATTAGAGAGAAGGTATACAATAAAAAAGTTAGAGTTTTTGATAAGCCTGGATTTTGACTTTCAAAAATTCCAAAAAAAGCAAAGACAACAATTGAAAACAACAATAATTGGTATACAACATAGGAAATGATCTTTATCAGTTTTGTAAATCTATATACCTCATAAAACTTTGTAATTATTGATGAGATGATCCAAAGAATAGAAAAAACAGAAACAGTTGTAGGTTGAAGTAAGCTCTTGCCTAAAAATAGGTAAATAAAAGAATTTAGCACTAGCAGGTCAAAAATTATAGAAATTGGCCGTAAGTATATCGAATATCTCCCTGCGTACTTTTTTACCATATAGAATTTTTATTGTTTTGTTTTTGAATCAATAAAGTTGTGAAAATTCGTAATAAAGTTTTCTTCTGAAAACTGTTCAGCATGTTTACTTATTTTCTCGAAATTAAATTCGGTTTGTTTAAAACGAGTTAATGCGTCTAAAATTGCATCTGTTGATTGAGCATTAAAAAGAATCCCGGTTTTCCCATCGATCACAGTTTCAGAAAGCCCTCCCAAATTATAGGCAATTACTGGAGTGCCACAAGACTGAGCCTCGACTGGAGCTATACCAAAATCTTCTTTTCCTGCATGAACAAAAGCTTTAGCTTTACTCACCAATTTCATTACTTTATTAGGCTCAAGAAAATCAAAAAACCTAATATTTTGATTTGCAATTCTTTTTAATCTTTTTTTCATAGAACCATCACCAACCACATATAAAGTTTCTTGTGTCTTATTAAACGCCTTAACCAATAAGTCCACTCGTTTGTAAGGCTCAAGCCTGGCTGTTGTAATAAAATAATCTTCTTTATTTTTTTGAAGTTTAAAAAGTTTTGTGTCAACTGGAGGATAGATTACAGGAGTGTCAATATTGTAGTTTTTTTTAATCCAATCTTTTACAAATAATGAGTTTGCAATTATAAAATCTGGTCTCCTTGAGTGATTGATATCAATTTTACGTAAAATATATAATAGCGGCGATAAAATGATTTTTTGTATCCTCGTAAAATATATGTTTTCATCATCCCAGATATACCTTTGGTTTCTAGCTTGATAATAGCAAATATGTGTTTGATTGCTCTGTTTTTTAAACCCTTTAGCAACAGAAAAGGAAGATGATATTATGATGGCATCATTATCGTTAGACTTAAACCTAGAAATGAAAAAAGGAAACAAAAAAAACAAATACCTAAATCCTGACTTCACCAACCTTAAATTAGATTCTACGATTTCAATTTTTTTGCCATTAAAAACTCTGTTGAGATCACCATTAGACATTATATTAATTAAAGTAAAGCATTTGTCAAAGTCAAAATGTTTATTTAAAACAGTTAAAACTCTTTCTGCTCCACCATACTTATCAAGCCAATCAACAATTAATATTTTTTTCATTTTTTAAATTAATTATAAATAAAGCGAAAACTAGAGTTAGAGCAAAGATGAAAGAGCCAAGCTGTCTATGAAATAGGTTTTCAACAAATAAAAACAGAATTAAGCTTAACACTAAGTTTAAGGAATAGATGTTCTTATAAAAAAAAGCGATTAGTTCTTTTATGAACATCATAAAGATTAATAATCCGATAATACCATACGACAAAACAATATCAACATACTGATTGTGAGTGTTAAAATTTCTTTCAATAAACCAGTTCTTTCTTTTTTCAATAGGCATTAATTGATATTTAGAAACTAATAATTCCTGAGTTTTAAATGTTCCTATGCCAAATAAATACGGCTTTTCTTCTTTAAAGATTTGGGTTGAAAACTTCCAAATATCATATCTGGGTTCATGCGTTTTTATCTTGTCAATAAAAGAAGATCTAACTGAATCTTCAGAGTACAAAAACCTATTAGATAAATTTTTGTTTGTGATAATAATTGTAGAAAAGATTAAACCAACTACTGTTACCAACAAGAAGCTGTGCAGGGGTTTAAGATTATAAATGATTGTAATAAGAAATATGACAACTGCAATTATCAAAGCGCTTCTTGATGAGATTAGAAATAGTAAGAATGTAAAGTAGAGAATCAACAACAGGCTTGAATACTTTTGAATTTTATTTATACTGATTTGATAAATATGCAAAAGCAATATGACCGAAATTACTATAAAAAATCCAAGATATAACCTTTGGGTAACAAACAAGTCTTCTACCGAAGATTTTGACATTAAGAGCACAAGAGAGTTAAAGTAATAATTAATAATGTTTATTGCAGAAATGAGACTGCTTATAAAAACACCAAATATAAACCCATATATCAAAAAACGCTTGTCATTGGTAAATGAAAATAAGACAATTAAAAGAAGGGTTTGAGCTATTTTTCTGGTTTCAGAAAAATCAACAATGAATGTGAGATTAAAAATTGAAAATAGGGTTATAAATATCAGAAATATTGAAAATAATATAAAAAATTTATTCTTTATTGTTTCTAAAATTTTTTGCTTATCAAACAAGGCAACGAGAATTAGAAACAGGCAAATCATAACTATATTGACAAAAGCCTTTGCATATGTCATAAATGGAATTGAAAGACATATTAAAAAGCCTAAATAATTATATGTTTTTTCTAAAGTGTTTTTCATGTTAATTTAATCTCTTTTTAATCATGGTTGTTGAATTTCTAGAAAAGAAATACAACACAAGGCTTCTGATCAACCCATAAATTGGGTAAACACCAAACTTAAAGTTTTCGATTATAATTTTAATTCTGTTTTTTACTTGTAATTTTCTTTTTTTAGTTGAAATAGAGTTTTTATCAATAATATAGTCCAGCATAACCTCAGGCATATTTGCGCATTCAAATTGCCTAATTACTTTGAAAAAAAATGCATAGTCTTGAGCTGCGTCTTTATATTTTAAGGGATACTCTGGAACAGTTTTTAAAACTGAGGCCTTAAATAATACTGTTGGATTTACAAACATGCTGTTTAGGTACATGTTTCTTTTGATGCTATTGTGATTGGTTGGATGTTTTATGTAAAACATAAAATTTCCTTCATGATCTATAACTCTCGCCCATGTGCCAACAAGTACAATTTGTTTGTTTTTTTCTAAAAAGTCAATCTGTTTTGAAAATTTATCTTTGTAGCAAATATCCCCAGCATCCAATCTGGCCACATAATCATAATTGTGATTTTTAACAAACTCCAAGCACTTGTTTGCTGCAATACCAACACCATAGTTGTTGTCTAAATATTCAAAATATATATTTCCCTCATTTTTAAATACTGATCTTATGAGTTTCTCATCAATCTTGGTTTCGCTACCGTCATCAGCTATAATTATATCTATTTTAAACGATTCGTTAATTGATTTTATGGATTGAAGTAATCCCTCGTGGTTATTATAAAAAGGAATTGTTATAATTAATCTTTTATCCATTTTTTGATATTTTTCTTTGTTCAATGATCCAAATTAAAGCAAGGCAAAGCCAGAAAAAATAAATTCGGAACGAATCCATCTTAAGCCAATTTAAGGAAAAACCTATCATTGAAATTAACACTATAAAAGCAATAGTTGAATTGTCTGACTTCAAATTATTATAGCACCACAAAAATATCTGCAGAATAATTAAACCAAAAATTAAAAACCCTATTAATCCTGTCTCACTTAAAATTCTTAAATACATATTGTATCCTGGTGGAAATCTTTTATCATTTTGATTTAAATATTTTAACCTAAACTCCCAATTGTTTTTCTTGGCCCATGTGGGATATTTTTTTCTGGATTCAAATGCTTGAAGTCCATATCCAGTCCCTAAAATTGGGTTTTCAAGAAACACATTAAACATGGCTTGTTGTATTCCAAATCTAGATTTATTTGAAAGAGAGTGGGTTGAATCGTCTAGCTTAAATGAATTAATTTCTTTTTTTATGTAATCAAAAATTGGTTTATTAAAATATCCGACGGTTAAAATAAGAATGGTTGAAAGCCCAATTAATATTCTATATAAATTGTTAGTTGCATTTTTGCTCTTTAAAAGAAGGAATATTGCAATAATAAACTGGATGATAATCGTAAAAAATGCTGCCCTTGAACCTGACATAAAGCCCAAAAACAAAACTATTAATATTGGTAAATATTTTAGTGCTTTTTTTTCTGTTAATATATAACTAAACATCCAGCCTGCTATTGATAATAAATAGGTTCCTAAAGCTGGGGGTTCAAATGTTACAGACGATATTCTTCTAAGCCTCATGTCGGTTTTTGCTTCCGTAAATGGAAAATAGTCAAACAAGTTTAAAAGGGGTTTTTTTAAATAGACCATATTAAACTTCACAATTAAAATCTCGATGATTGAATAAATCAAAACTATTATTAAGGATGCAAATACAATTCTTCTTATTAATCTAAAGGTCTTGTTAACATTTATTCTTTTGAAACCATTGTAAAAGGTTAGGGGAATTATCAGAGACGCAATTATCAGAGATCCAAACTGATTTACAAACCTCGAGAAGCCAGAAGTTTGTTTAAAATAATAATCAACTATGTTATGAGAATTTAAAATTGTTGTCAAAAAAGACCATAGTAAAAAAAGAATCAAAAACTGAAAAACTAGGTTTTGTAAAGGTATTTGGATTCTTCTTTTGAATAGTGTTAAAATAAATGCAAAGGAAAAAAACAAAAAGCAGGAGTCTCTATAATATTCACCCAAAAAACCAATACCTGACCAAGAATTAAAAGGAATAAAAAATATTCCAAAAAGTAATGCGGGTAGAATTATATTTTTAATTGTCAATTTCTTCATTTTAATAGGCTCTCCAATTTGAAGTATTGATGTTTAAGCTTTTAAGTTTTTTAACATCTTCTCTAAAATGTTTTGTCAAGTACAGCACAGTTTCCTCATCAATTTCTTCTGTCTTGGCTCTAAAAACAGAAGCTACTCGAGCTAACAAAATTTTTAAAGATGGAGTTGGATTTATAACCTTTTTAATTAAGTTTTTAAATTTTGAAGGTTGAAAAATAATTTTGGTGAAAAGATTTTTTTTATAATAGCCTCCTTTATTGAACCTATTTGATTTTCTCTTTGTTATAAAATTACAGTCTACATCTAGAAATTTGTACACTTTTTTCATAGTAGCCTCATGATTTTCATTTAATTCTTCGCTTGTTATAATCAATACCTCCTTAAATATTTCTTTAGCCTTAACTATCTTGTCATAATAGGTCGAGTTAAATTTATAATACCAGAAGTCAGAATATTTATCTTTTATTCTTTTATTTTCTCTTTTGACCGCTTCTTTAAAAGTAAGTGTTTCCCTTTGTTCTCTTTTTAGATGTAAATAGTTTGAATATGCGCGATTGATCGGGTCTCTCAAAACAATAATGAATTTTGGGTCTTCTAAATATTCTTTGATTTTTAGAAATTGGTTTGGATAGTTTATGTAGGAAGGTGAGGCGTCTCCAACAGCAATCTCATTTTTTACATTTCTGTAGAAGTCTAAATATTTTTTTGAATCCTGAATTTGTGTTTTTTTAACAGCTCCGTCTTTAGGTCCATTTTTAAGTTTTGAAAGTATTTCATAGGTGAAAAAATGCAACTCTTTTTGACTGGGCATAAAGATCTGGGGGTGCTCACTCAAATAATGATGAAGAGAGGTGGTTCCACACTTTGGAAATCCAGCAATTATGAAATTGGGTTTTTTCATATTAGGTTAAAAATATTTTTATTTTATCCTTTGAGTAGATTATTATCGTTGTAATTGTATTCCAAATTATAAGGCTTATCAACGTTGCCATGGCTGCTCCGTTAATTCCTTCAGTTGGAATTAAATAAAAATTCAATGAGATATTAATTATCAACCCAAAAACTAATATTTTATTTAGTGTTTTTTGGCGCCTTGTCATATTAAGGTATATAGCTCCAGGGCCAGAGATAGCATTAAAAAATTGAGCTGCTAATAAAAAAAGTAAAGCATTCTTGGCTATAATATAATCATGTCCAAATAAACTTAAAATTTCTTCAGAAAAGAAGAAGAAAATACTTAAAACACAAACACTCATTAAAAAAATAATTCTTGTTGAATGCTTTACAAGCTGTTGCAAGTCCTTCATATTTTGATTTTCAAATATTTCAGCAATTCTTGGTGCAATCACAATGTTAACTGACATAAGCGCTAAGGTTATTACCATTGCTAGTTTTACAGAAACAGAATAATAGGCAATCTGATCAAAACCTTCATAAATTGACAAGATAATGATGTCTATGCTTTGCATAATGAAATATGCAATTGCACTCAGTGCCATAGGTGATGAGGTTTTAAATATCTCTTTTACCGTAAAAGTTTCTGATTTGTCGTTAGGTTTGTCAAGTTTTTTTAAAAGCCTGTAAACCATGATGCTAGAAAATAATGACAGCAACAAGAAACCCAACAAATATGCCTCAATCAAAAAAATCTCATTATTGGTTTGAAGCAAAATAATAGCAAAAATAAAAACCGGTAAATACCTAAACAGGCTTCGATACATTTCAGACATTATGGTCTTTTTCAATGCCCTAATTGTATCAATATTCAACATGGTAAGAGTGAAAAAAGCTAATGTTAAAATAGTTTTTAAAATAAGCGAATAAGATTCCTCATTACTGAATATGTCGTTTATAATTTTCTTGTTAAAGAAAGTGAGAAATAACACCAAGATAAAAAGGCTTAGGGTGAAAATTATCTTTAGCATTTTAAAATAAATTATTCTAATTGACTCGATACTTTTTCTTGCATTTAAAAGTCCTGAATAATATATAATTGACTGGTTGGTGCCCATTAAACAAAGTCCTCCTAAAACCATTAGAGTAGACCTTACAAAATCATAACGACCCACATTTTCAGCAGAATAAAAATTGGTTATGAATAGAGTGAAACTAAATAAAAGCAATACCCCAAAAGATCTGATAATTAGAACAGAAAAACTCTTTTGTGTAAGATCTTTTATTGACATTTTAGCTAGCTCTATCCAATTTATCAAGATAAGAGTAGAGGCCAAATAAAATAGAACAAACAAAGTAAATGAACACAAACAACAGTGGGTAGTAAACCATTTTGTTTGAGGTTAAGGAGTTGTCCTCTATTAGAACGTTTGTCTCATTAATTGTTATTACGGTTTCTTTTGAGGTTAAACTTTCTCTTTTCAAATCCTGATTTTCATTTTGAAGATCAATTTTAGTTTTGATAAGTTCGTTTGGCCTTAAATCTTTATTGTCAATATATAATTGAGAACTGTTGATTTTGTTGTCGCTAGAGTAAAAATCAAGAAGTTTGTCAATTTGTTTTATTGTTTGTTCATTGTCAAAAATAATACTCGAAATTCGTTGAATATTTCTTTCTTTAAGCTCAGCAAAAAGCGGATTATTGTTAAAGTAATCAATAATTTTATTTACAGTCTCTATCGTGGAATTATTTGAAACATTTACTTTGATGAAGTGATAGTCGTAATCTGATTTGAAACCCTCAGAAATAGAAAACCCGTCTTCATACTCAAGATTTTCAAAAAGTACTCTTATTTCATTTGCTTGAATATCTTTAGCCATAATATCTTTAATATCTATGACCGGAGAAATCGAAATCTCATCAATTGATTCATCAATATTTAACTTTATTTCTTGTAAAAAAAAGTCTGCATCATCACTGGAAATTTTAAGGTTAATAAGATCAACTGCATCATATACATAGTTTCCGGCATCAAAATTAATTTTAACCAACACATTAGCTTCCTTAGAATTTGGTTGATTATCGTCTGTGGTAAAATACCCGGCTAAAATTCCTATAAATATTACTGCCGATAATTGTTTCCATGCTAATAAAAATTTTTTTGATCTTCTGAAAATTTGAAGAGAAACACTTAGAAGCATTAGCTTAATTTTTTCTATAAGAACTATTATGTCTAATTCTTCGTTTTCTTTAAAATTATTTTTCATTTATTAGTTTTAGTTTTTTTAAAACGATTTATTTTATAAATTATTTTAAGGTTATCGAATAAGATTAAGTTTTTTTAATTGTTCTGCAATTTTTCTGTTATTTGCAATTTTTGGAATCTTATTTTGACCCCCAAGCTTGCCAATACTCTTCATATATTTTTTAAACCCATCTTCAGTGATTTTTCTAATCAATGGCTTACCAATAATTTTTCCAGTGATTAAATCTTTATAGTATTTATTTTGTTTTTGAAGCTCTTGGTCAAGTATTTTTGCAAATTCCTTAGTTTGAACTTTCTTTTCGTCAAATTCGATAAACCATTCATGGCATGCGTTTGATGATTTCGATTTAAACATAGGGGCTACTGTAAATTCTTTGACCATTATCCCTGTGTTAATAATTGCCTGCTCAATTGCCTGCTCAACCTCCTTTACAATTACATGCTCACCAAAAGCAGAAAGACTTTGTTTAATTCTGCCTGTGACATTAATTCTGTAAGGTTTTAAGCTTGTAAATCTAACCGTGTCACCAGTATTGTATCCCCACAATCCAGCTGAGCTTGAAATAATCATGACATAATTTTTATTTTTTTTGACTCCCCAAAGAGGTACTCTTTTTAGATTATTATTTCTGTAGTCTTCAACGTCAATAAATTCATAAAAAATTCCTGCATTAAGGATTAATAAAAGGTCTTTTTTTTCTTGACTGTCTTGAAAGGCAAAAAAGCCTTCGCTTGCAGGAAACAACTCTATGCTGTCTACTTCTTTACCTATGAGCTCTGTAAATTTTTTTCTATAAGGGTCAAAATTAACTCCTCCATAAATTAACAGGTTAAAATTTGGAAAAACCTCTGAAACTTTTCTGTTTGTTTTTTCAGTTATTTTTTCAAAGTACATTTGTAGCCATGAGGGAATGCCGCTGATGATTGTCATGTTTTCGCCAACGGTTTCTTTAACAATGCTTTCAACTTTGTTTTCCCACTCTTCAACTATGTTTGTGTCCCATGACGGCAGCATGTTTCTTTTCATATAAAACGGCACATGGTGTGCTGAAATTCCCGATAATCTGCCGCTTAATATACCTGAAATTTTAGTTAAAATCGGACTTCCTTGGATAAATATAAATTTGCCGTTAATGAAGTCTATTTTTCCAGTCTGGGCAATATACATCAAAAGCGCTGTTTTGGCTCCATTAAGATGGTTGGGCAAGCTTTCTTTGGTTATAGGGATGTATTTTGATCCTGAGGTTGTTCCTGAAGTAACTGCAAGATAAATAGGTTTTCCCGGCCATAAAATATTCTTCTTTCCTTGTTTGATTTGCTCAAAATATTTTCTTAGATCTTCGTAATCGCTTACCGGAACCTTAGCTTTAAACTCGTCATAGCTCATTGATTCAGAAAAATTGTGATCTTTACCAAAAATTGTTTTGCTGGCCTTTTTTACTAAATAATTAAATTGACTCTGTTGGGTTTGAATTGGATTTTTTGCCCAAGAAACAACTTGGTTTCTTTTTAACCTTGCCATGATTTTTATAACGGCTTGTTTTAACATCTTTACTGAAAATTTAGTAGAGGCTCAGGGTTTATTGGAGTTCCATTTTTCCAAAGTTCAAAATGTAAATGAGGTCCTGAACTTAAGCTTCCTTGATTGCCAGAGTATGCGATAACTTCACCTGCTTGGACAAAATTATTTTGTTCTTTTAATGCTTTTGAATTATGCTTATAAACAGAGATAATATTTTCTCCATGATCAATTATGATTACATAGCCTGTGTCAACAGACCATTCAGAAAAAAGAATTTTACCGTCAAGAATAGACTTTACAGGGGTTCCAATATCAGCGGCAATATCTATTGCAAAATGATTTTCTTCAAAATTAAAGCTTTGTGTAATTTCCCCCTTGATAGGCGAAAAAAACATTTTATTCTCAATGACAAGTTCATTTTTTGTAAGGTTAAATTTATCCTCATTTTCAACATATTTTCTCAAAATTGAATCCTCTGAGCTAGGAGAAACTGTAAAAGGGTTTGTTTCTTTTGAATTGCTGTCAATGATCATGTTTTCTCTAGGGATAAGCCCTTCGGTTTTACCAGACAAAACATCTTCAATAGATTTGTAAAATTTGTTGTTTATTGCAATTTGTTGTTCTAAAGAGTCTGTTTTTTTTGTAAGATAAATTGCTCTGTTTAAAAGATCTGAGGATGAATATCCAGGGACTAGTTCTCTGAGCTGCGTAAAAAAAACTATACTTATTGTAAATGAAATTAGAATAACAGAATAAATTAGCATGATCAAAAACACATTTATTTTACTTGCTTTAAAAGAAAGCTTCTCTTCAAAAGTGTCCTCGCTTGAAACAACAACCTTGTAGTCATTTAGCAGTCGTTTGAAAAATCTTTTATCTTGTTTTTTATTTTTCACAATATTCAAAAATACTTAAAATTAACTTACTCTTTAATAGAATTGTCAGATATAGCAACAATTACATGTATTATTATTAACTTTACTTAAAATTGTTTACAATGGATTTATTTATCATGCCTCTTTTTACAATTGGACCACTTCAAATAGTGGTTATTGTGGTTGTTGCTCTAATTGTGTTTGGCCCTGTTGGCCTTGGTAAAAAACTAGGAAATCTTGTTAAGGGTACGGGACAAGGTGTTAAAGAGTTTAAAAAAGCTTTAGAAGAGGGAAAAGAAGGTGACGAAAAAAAAGAAGACTAGTTTTTTAGACTTCTCATAATAGCCTCTAACTCAAAGACATATTCTCTTTTGCTTGAACCTGGCGAATAAACAAAGCCGTCTAACATTAAATATTCACTTTCATTAGTGTCTAAATTAACTTGGTAGTTTAAAAACGGACCCGCCATAAACTGACCTTCAATTTCCCATAACCCTCTAGTTTCATATACTTGTTTTCCTCCCACGTTAATCTCTTGAGTGTTTGGTGTGTATATAAGATCTGTAGACATAAAGGTATTTTCTAAAGGTCCGGGAATATAAATTTTAGAAATTGAGTCTCTTCTTTCTATAATTGACTGATCATTAAGCTTTGAGTATCTATAAACAAAAAGATTAACCGACCCCGTTTCTATATCCCTTCTTATCCAAACAAAATTAGTATCAGCTTTTGCTATCCTGTAAGCAGACGGAAATTTTAAAGATACCCCCGTTTTATTTTTAATCTCTTTTGTCAAGTTTAGATTTTTAGATATTCTACGCTGTTTCTCTTTTATTTCGTTAAAATATATTGTGGAATATATCGAGTTTAGATTTTCGTTTATGATTTGAATAATTCTTTGTGGGGTTTTGGCCGTGATTTGAATAATTCTTTGTGGTGTGGCATATGTGTTTTTGAAATTAAAAACCCCTTCTTTTTCAGAAATATCAAGCTTTAAAATTGTTCTTGATTTTGTTGCAAAACCTGAAAATACTTTACTTGGGATATGACTAAGGGAAAAAACAGGCTCTATTTGAGGCAACCCATAAATTGGTCTGCCAAAGTTTTCTCTTATTACCTGACCTACTTCTCCGTCCCAAAGCTGGTCGTTTGTGACTACAGATATATTATTTATGTTTCCGCTGGAGGCCGGTAATAATTTGTGCTTATTTTCTGAACACGACAATACAAGGATTAAAATAAAGAAAACAATTGCAGTTCTTTTCATATTTGCAATTTACACAATTTAGCAGAAAAACTTTTGGTGCAAAACTTTTAGCTTTTTGGAATTCTTTTAGGAAAAATTATGAGCTTTTGATTCTCCTTTATATTGTCGTTTTTTAAATTATTCCAGCGTTTTATGTCTGAAACTTTTACACCAAAGTTTCTTGCAATCTTTCCAAGAAATTCTCCATATTTGACTTTGTAAACTAATTTTGAGTCTATTGAATACAGGTCTGGTAAAGGTTTTTCCATTTTATCAAACTCAGTTTTAGCAAAAGCGTAAAACTCTTTCTCCTGTTGAATAAACCTGTCAACTAAATTGCTAGGTAGTCTTAATTCGTTTGCGCTTGTTCCAGGAATAATGTTGTGAATATAAGATGGATTCAGCTTGATAATAGAATCTGTTGAATACTCAAAAAAACTTGAAATATGTTCAAAGGCTATTTTTTCCTTAACGATAATTTTCTCTGTCTCAAGAAATGGAATTTTGGATTTGTACAGAGTTATGCCGTGTTCTTCAGCATATTCTAGTATATACATTGTAGCGATAAACGATGGAATATAATTAGCTGTTTCATTAGGAAGAAAAGGCCTCATGTTCCAATAATTGGCATAGCCGCCTGATTTTCTTTTGGCTCTAGAAATTGTTCTTGGGCCCGCATTATATGATGCTAAAACAAGATTCCAGTCATTATGAATATTATAAAGTTTCTCTAGGTATAAGGTTGCTGCTATCGTAGACTTTAGCGGATCCATTCTTTCATCAACGTAACTATTCATTGTTAACCCGTTTTCAAGTGCAGTGTAAAACATAAACTGCCACAAACCTGTAGCTCCAACTTTGGATACCGCAGAAGGGTCAAGTCTTGATTCAATGATCGGTAAGTATTTAATTTCTAGAGGGATCTTTCGGTTTTGAAGTTGCTCCTCAAAAAGTGGAAGGTAAAAGTTAATTTTTTCAATATTTTTTTTATAAAAATTAACTCTTGTTTTCAAATATCTCTTAATTGTTTTTTCAACACTTGGCGTGAAATAGAGCTCTATTGGTGTCTTCTTGTTAAGTCTCTCAAGCCTGTTTTTAATTGTATCTGAATTAAAATTTGATTCATTAATTAAAACATGTGTGTCGACGGATTGAGAATACACAGAGCAAACTAAAAAACAGAATAAAACTAAAACGAGTTGTTTGGCTTTCATTAGTTGTTTCTATGTTAATGCCTTAATTCCTGGAAGAGTTTTGCCCTCAAGGCTTTCGAGCATTGCCCCTCCTCCAGTGCTTATAAAACTCACATTGTTTTGTAAATTAAACTTCTTGATTGCTGCTACGGAATCACCTCCTCCAATTAATGAGAAAGCTCCATTCTTTGTTGTTTCAGCAACTGATTTTGCAACCGCCAATGTTCCTTTTTCAAAAGATGACATTTCAAAAACACCCATTGGTCCATTCCATAAAACAGTCTTGCTCTGCTTAATAATCTTATCAAATTTAATTGCAGAAGATGGTCCAATATCCAATCCTTGCCAGCCGTCTGGAATTTCATTTATTTTTAGTGTCTTTTTTAAGCTGCTGTTCGAAAACTCATTTGAAGCGACTACATCATCTGGTAAAAAAATGTTAACATTCTTTTCTTTTGCTAAGGAAATGATTTTGCTGCAGTCTTCAAGTCTATCCGATTCAAAGATCGAATCTCCAATACTGCCGCCGTTGTTTTTAATAAAAGTATAAGCCATTCCTCCGCCAATTATAAGATTATCAACAACGTCTAGCATGTTTGCAATGACAGAAATTTTAGATGAAACTTTAGCTCCACCGATTATCGAAGTAACAGGCCTTTCAGGATTATTCATTAATTTTTGCAAACTTTTAATCTCATTTTCCAAGAGAATTCCAGGACATTTATATTCGAAGAATTTTGCCATGGTTGCTGTAGATGCATGTTCTCTGTGGGTTGTGCCGTAGGCATCATTTACGTATATATCTGCAAGTCTTGAAAGTTTTTTTGCAAAGCCCTCATCAGCTTTAGTTTCCTCTTTATAAAATCTTAAATTTTCTAGAAGAATAATTTGTCCTGGGTTTAAACCAGAGCATTCCTTTTCTGTTTTTTCTCCAACACAATCATCTGAAAACAAAACTTTTGTTTGTAATAATTTTTCCAATTCTGGGACTAGTTTTGAAAGTGATAAGTCTTTGGACCTGCCGGTAGGTCTGCCTAAGTGTGAAGCCAAAACACAAGCGCCTCCTTTTGAGATAATGTGTTTAATGGTGGGCAGGGCAGCTACTATTCTAGAATTGTCAGAAATTTGACCAGCCTTGTCAAAAGGAACATTAAAATCAACACGAACGAATGCTGTTTTCATAGAAAAATTGATGTCATGTATTGATTTCATACTTATATAATACCTGGCAAATATAATTCTTTATCTTTGTTTTTAATTAAATTGAATGGGTCAAATTGAACTAAATAAAGTAAAAACATCTATTAAAAGCGGCAAAGTTGCAAACACCTATTTACTAGTTGGAAGTGCTGATTCAGATGTTTTGGGCTGCTCATTTGAATTGATTAAATCTATTATTAAAAGTCCTTATTCAGGACTAGAAATACCACAACAACAGGCCTCTTTAGAAAAATTAAAAAGCTTGACAAACCCTGACATACATTATTTCTATCCTGTAAATACAACTAAAGAAATTAAGACCAAGGCTAGCTCAGAAGACTTTATCGCACAGTGGAGAGAGATTGTTTCTGATGAAACGAAAATAAACCTTTCTGATTGGTACAGTAAAATTGGACTGGGAAATAAGCAAGCATCAATTAATAAAGATGAGGCCGAAAAAATATCAAAATTGGCTTCGTTGAAATCATACGAAGGTGGGGTAAAAATATTTTTAATTTGGATGGCGGAAAAAATGAATATAGCCGCTTCTAACAAGCTCCTTAAACTTCTTGAAGAGCCGCCGTTAAAAACAGTGTTTATTTTAGTTTGTGAACAAGAAAATAAGCTATTAGACACAATCAAATCAAGATGTCAAAAAATATATGTAAACACTCAAACACCTGTAAATCAAGAAGTTAACCCTGAGTATGAAGAACTTTTTTTAGAGTGGGTAAGGGCTGCTTTTAAAGTAAAGGGAAATAAGTCTGCTATCAATGAGCTTGTAATATTTTCTGAAAAAATAAGCAAAAAAACAAGAGAAGATCAAAAGGCATTTTTAAAGTTTTGCTCAAGCATCTTTAGGGATTCTATATTATACAACTATAAGGCGTTTAATAAGTCTGAAAAATATACTAGCGGTCTTAATCTTAAAAAATTTGCCCCATTTGTTCATGAAGAAAATATTTTATCTTTTTACGATGAAGTTCAAAAAGGCTTTAATGACGTGGAAAGGAACGGAAACCCTAAAATTATATTTCTTGACATATCTATTAAGCTTACAAGACTTCTACATATAAAACCAACCGAAAATGTTCAATGAGTGGTTTATAATAGCTAACAGATTTTCTAATTCAGGGAAAACAGCTGGTGTAATTGAAAAGGCCTTAAAAAAACTTAAAGACGAAAAAATAAAATATTCTTTTAACCTTACAAACAATAGTGGTGATGAAATTAAATTAGTAAAAAAAGCCACAAGCGTTGGGTATAATAAAATATTAGTAATTGGGGGAGATGGTACTATTCAAAAAGTTGTGGCTGGAATGGTTATACAGCAAAGCATTGAATTAGATAAAATGATCTTCGCCTTGATTCCTGCAGGAACAGGAAATGACTGGGCAAAATCAAAAAACATATCTACAAATATTGAAAAGAGTATAAGCCTTTTAAATACAGGAAATATAAACACACAAGATATTGGTGTAGCTAGCATAAAAAAGAAGGGTAAAGAAAAAATCAGATATTTTATTACATATTCAGGTGTGGGTTTTGATTCATTTATGTTAAGCAAGATTGAAAAGTATAAGTGGCTTGGAAAATTATCATATTTAATGTGCGCCGTAATGAACTTTACAAAATTTCAAAACATTCCTTTAAAAATTGTAACAACAAAAAGCGAAATTGAAACAAATATATTTTTGCTTGGGATTGGAATATGCAAATTTACTGGCGGCGGAATGCAGTTGATAAAAAATCCTGCCGGAAATGACGGTCTTTTAAATATTACAATTGCTCAAGAATTTAGCAAATTTGATATAATTCGAAATTTTTTGAATCTTTTTAACGGGTCTATTTTTAAAGAACGCAAAGTTTTGACACTTACGGATAGTGTGATAAAAATAAGCTCTAAAAACGGCGATTTAGTGTGTCAGGGGGATGGCGAGATTTTTGGGGCCGGTAAAATAGAATATTCTGTTATCAAAAAAGGGCTTAGGTATTTGTCTTAGTTTTTTTAAAGACAAAAATATTTGATGAATATTCTTTTGTGAATAAACCTAAAATATTAGACGTGGTGCCAACAAGAATTGACTTAAAAATTTTAAATGTTGACTTTTTGTAGGATTCAGAAAGCAAAGAAACATAGTATGCGTCTAAGAACATTGGGCTAGATTTAACAAACCTAAATCCATTATTTTTGAAAATATCTTTTAAAGAAGCTTTATCAAAATGCCACAAATGTCTTGGAGCATCGTAGGCCGCCCAGAAACTTTTGTAATATTTAGCATCAAATGATAAATAGTTCGGGACAGCAACCAGTAGAGTTCCTTTTTCATCAAGCAGATCGTGTAAACGGGCAACTGTTTTTTGCAGGTCATGAACGTGTTCAACCGAGTGCCAAGCTGTTATATAGTTAAACTTTTGACCGTCTAATTGGCGATTAAAAATAGAGGGAAGTATATTAGGAAGTGTAGTTGATGCGGTGGGCTCAACTCCAAATGTTTTGAATCCTTTTTTTTGAAGCTTGCTCAAAAAATATCCTTCTCCTGAACCAAAATCCAACACATTTTGATTGGAGTTGTTAGTAGAAAATAAACGATATTTAGAGTAAAAATTGACAGCTCTTAAAAGCCTGTAAAAGAAAAAAAACAATCCTTCATTTTTTGAATTGTGAGAAACATATTTTTCTGATTTATAATATTTAACTATGTCTTTTTTCGTTGGTGTGGGATCTGTTTTAAGCAAACCCGCAGTAGCCGTTTCTTTAATTTTGAATTTTTCTTTTGTTAGAAGATGATCAATAACTTCAATATATGTTTTTTTTTGTTCCACGTGAAACATTTAACGACCCATGTAAACAAGAAGAACAGAAATATCATTGGGGGATACGCCGCTAATTCTTGATGCCTGAGATATGGTTTCGGGTTTAATTTTATTTAATTTTTCCAACGCTTCAGCGCTAATAGATTTAAGCTTTTTATAATCAAAATCCTTTGGAATTCTTACAGACTCTAATCGATTTAACTTGTCAGCATTATTTTTCTCTTTTTGAATATAGCCGCTATATTTAATTTGAATCTCAGCTTGATCCTGAACCTCTTCTGAAAGGTTGTTTGAGGAAATATAAGACTCTACGCTATTACACTCTTTTAAGTCTGAAATGTATATGTTTGGCCTAGACAAGATTTTATCAGCTTTTCCGGACTGTTTAATTAAAGCAGATTCTTTTGAGGAAAGGATGGGGTTAATTTCAGCGGGTAGAATGCTTTGAGATTTTAGAAAACTAATTAGACTTTCAGACTGCTTATATTTTAAATCACATGCTGCAAGTCTCTCATCGCTAGCGAGCCCTAATGAATGACTAGCCTTGGTTAGTCTTTGGTCGGCATTGTCTTGTCTTAAAAGCATTCTATATTCTTGTAACCTTGGTAAAACCATCAATAATATCAAAGTCTATATTTTCACAGATGGTGTAAATACCTCAACTCATAAAATAATCAAAGAGTAAGAAACGATATG
>VMBT01000589.1_pt1 | contig 22523 bp, 19 predicted proteins | sample 4404301 | NCBI WGS metagenome assembly VMBT01 (sample SAMN12238535, study PRJNA552566) | marine metagenome | isolation source: Coastal seawater | place: USA: coastal Georgia, Sapelo Island | collected 2008-08/2009-08
TTTTTTTCTTTTTATAAATTTGATCATAGTATTCTTAACAATATTTTTGGGAAATTTGACTAGAAAGCTCGAGCTCAGTAACAATAAAAAGCTGGAAAATATTGAAAAACTCGAAGAACAATTAAAAGTAAATAAAATAGAATACTCATTTTATAATAATGCAGATTATTTGAAAAAACTTCATGGAATTTATTTTTCACATGAAGAAATATTTCTAGAAAAAAAAATCGTAGATATTAAAAACATCTCAAATACCCAAGCAAATGAGATAATTTTGATTAATTTGATTTCTGAATAAATGAAAAAAAATAGAAAATTTTTATTTGATTCTGATTCTCTAAAAAATTTTCATAAGAGAATTTTTTTTTCAATTTTAGTTTTTTTATTTTTCTTTTTTTCTGTTTTTTATAGAATTAGTTTCATAACTATATCAAGTTATTTTGATAATCCTTCTCAAGTTAAATTAGAAGAAAAAGTAAACAGGGGGATTATTTATGATAGGAATGGTGAAGTATTAGCTGCATCAGTAGAATCAAAATCTTTATCTGCAAGACCAATATTTATAAAAAATTCTAACCATTTAGCAAAAGAATTAGCAAAGATTATAGATATTGATGAAGATATAATTAAAAATAAATTACTAAGTGGTAAAAAATTTGTATGGCTTAAAAGAAATATTACCCCTTCTGAACATCAAAAAATAATAGATCTTGGAGAAATAAATTTAGAATTTCATAGTGAACGTAAAAGAATCTATCCTTATAAAAATAGCGCTTCTCATCTTGTAGGATTTGTTAATATTGATCATGTTGGTCAAAAAGGTATCGAGAGAAGTTTTGATCAAAAATTGTCAAGCTCTAAGGATGTTACACTTTCTATAGATATCAATCTTCAACAATCAATAAGACATAATTTACTTGAAACTATTAATTATTACAAAGCAGAGTCTGGTTTGGCAATAGTAATGGATATTTCGAATGGGGAAATTTTATCATCGGTCAGTTATCCAGATTTTAATCCAAATGATAATAGCAGTTTTAATGAAGACAATTTAATGAATAGAGTTATACAAGCCAACTATGAAATGGGATCAACATTCAAGCCTTTAACAGCTGTTAATGGTTTTGATTATGGGATAATTGATCCAAGCATGGTTTTTGATGTTAAGAAAAGTATAAAGGGAGTAAAAGATCATGACTCTTACAAAGATGATGGTTTGTACGACGTAGAAAAGATTGTTGTTGAGTCCTCAAATATAGGTACTGCACAAATTGCTCTAAAAATTGGAAAAAAAAATCAAAAAGATTTTCTCAAAAAATTAGGTTTTTTTGAAAAAATAGATATTGAGCTCTTAGAAGTCGAAAAACCACTTGCAAACCCTAACAATTGGAGGGAGCATGAGACAACAAGAATTGGTTTTGGTCATAGCTTTTCAATAACACCACTGCACTTAGTTAAAGCTTATGCCTCCCTATCTAATAATGGTTATATCGTAAACCCAACTTTTATTTTAAATTCTAAAAGTAAATCGTCTAATAACATACTTATAAAAGAAGACTCCTCAGAATATTTTTTAAATTTATTGAATGCAGTTGTAAGTAAAACGAAGTTCACAGGCCCTAGAGTAAATATTGATGGATATAATATAGGAGGCAAAACTGGCACAACTGAATTAATAGATTCAAGCGGGCGATATTATAAAGATAGAAATATGACTTCTTTTATAGGTGTATTTCCAATAAATAAACCAAAGTATGTAGTTTATACAGCTATAACTTATCCAAAAAAACCAATAGACTCTAAACAGAGGATGACAGGGGCTGTTGTAAATGCGCCACTTGTAAAGAAAATAATTTATGAAATGATAAAAATTTTAAATTTGCCATCAGTTAGACATGATGAGTTTATAAAAGCAGATATTAAAAAAATTTATAAGTCTGGTTATGCTTTTCTCTGATCTCAATAAAATTTTTGTTAATGCAAATATTATAGGCAAACTACCTAAAAAAAAAATAAAATTTATAAGTGATCATTCTAGTAATATAAACGTAAATACACTTTTTGTAATAAATCAGAAAAAAAATTTTAAATTATCATATCTTCATGAAGCTGTTTCAAAAAATTTAAATACTATAATAACTAATCGCAGAATTGAAAATTTATCAGTCAATCAAATTATTGTAAAAGATCTTGATAAGGAAGTATTAAAATTAGTAAAACTTATAAAACCATTTCGACCTAAATTATTCGTTGCAATTACAGGTACGAATGGAAAAACCTCTACTACTTGGTACCTTTCTCAAATATGCAAAATAAATAGCATTTCTTCAAAATTAACTGGAACACTTGGTTATTTTGTTAATATGAAAAAAATCAAAGAAACTACACTTACTACTCCAAGTAATTTAGATCTCTATCAATTTGCCCATTCAAGTATCAAACAAAATTATAATTGCATATCAGAAGCTTCAAGTCACGGAATTCATCAGGATCGCTTTAAAAATATAAAAATAGATGTGGCTGCAATTACCAATATCTCTCACGATCATCTTGATTACCATAAGAGCTTTGATGAATATGTAAATACTAAAATTTCTCTATTAACAAAAAGTTTGAATTCAAATGGTGTAGCAGTAATTAATTCACAACTTAAAAAATATAAAATAATAGAAAAAAAATTAAAGAATAAAAAAATTAAAATGATTACTTATGGATCTAAAGATGTATTTTTTATTATAAAAGATAATTTATATTTAAAAATTTTTGGGAAAAAATACAAATTAGATAAACTTAAATTAGAAAACAAGATCCAAAAGGAAAATTTAGAATGTGCAATAGCATGTGCCCTGGCCATGAAGATTAAACCTAACAAAATTATTAAATGTTTGTCTATACTCAAACCAGTACCAGGTAGGTTTGAAACTATTAATTTTAAGAAAAAAAAATCAAAAATTATAATAGATTATGCACATACACCTGATGCTTTAGAAAATATTTTAAAAAATTTTTCTTATGATAAATTTAAACCTTCACTAGTATTTGGATGTGGAGGAGATAGGGACAAGCTTAAAAGAAGAAAAATGGGACTTGTAGCAGCGAAATATGCGAATAAAATATATATTACTGATGACAATCCTAGAAATGAAAATCCAAAGAATATACGAAAAATACTAAAAAAATATTGTCCAAATGGATTTGAAATACCTGATAGAAAAAAAGCAATTCATTACGCAATTTCTAAGTTAGATTTAAATGATACTCTTATAATTGCTGGCAAAGGTCATGAAAAATATCAATTAATTAAGAATAAAAAAATTGATTTTGATGATTTTAAAATAACAAAAAATATCATTTCAGAATTATGATCCTTTTGGAAACAATTCAAAAATATATAATTAAATCTGAAAATAAATTAAAAATTAGCAGTAAGGATATAAAAAAAAATGATATTTTTATAGCTTTAAATGGTTCAAATAGTCATGGGAATAAATACATGCATGAAGCTATTAGAGCTGGTGCCAAATATTGTATTACTGATAAAAAATTATCAAAATCCCCTTCTAATCAAAACATACTTTTCGTCGAAAATATTCAAAAATTTCTTTTAGATTTATCAAAAACAAAAAGATCTCTATATAAAGGTAATGTTATAGGAATAACAGGAAGTGCTGGAAAAACTTCTCTTAAAGAGTATTTGAAATATTACTTATCAAAAAAATTTAAAGTTTCTGCATCAATTAAAAGTTACAATAATAATTTGGGAGTAATGATTTCAATTTTGAATTTAAATTTAAAATCTCATTATGCAATATTTGAAATTGGAACAAATAATTTTTTTGAAATTAGAGAGTTGACAAAATTAGTTAAACCTTCCCAAATATTTATTACTAATATTTTATCTACTCATCTTGAAAACTTTATTAGTAAAAAAAATATTGCAAAGGAAAAAGCTGATATATTTGTAAAAAAGTTTAACCCTTCGTCTACAATTCTATATTTACAAAAAAAAACTAAAGAAGAGGAATTAATTTATCGTATTGCAAAAAAAGAGAAAATCAAAAAAATAATATGTATAGGTAAAAAAATAGATCAAGGTTACATAAAAGAAATTAAGAAATTAGACTCTAAATATGAAATAATTATAAAAATTCTAAATAAAAATTTTAAAATTATCTTACCTCATTATGAACAAAAGATGATTTCAAACTTAATATTTGTTTTAAGTTTCTTTGTTGTTAATAAAATTGATACTAAAATTATTTTTCAAAACAAACTTAAAATTCCAAAGATTGAAGGAAGAGGAAGCACACATAATCTTTTTTTTAAAAACTTTAAAGTCAAGCTAATTGATCAGTCGTATAATGCAAATCCTGAGACAATGATTGAAAGTATTGAAAATTTCTCAGTTTATAAAAATAACAATAGACACAAATATTTAATTCTAGGAAATATGAATGAATTGGGTTTGAGTTCGCTTGATCATCACATTAATGTAATAAAAGTAATTGAAAAAAATTATTTTGATCAAGTTATTTTATCTGGCGACTCTTTTAAAAAAGCACTAAATATGTTTTCTAAGTTAAAAAATAAATATGTTTATTTAAATAAAAGCAAAAGTATTATGAGATATTTAGAAAAAAATATTCATAAAAATGCCATTATAATGGCTAAATGTTCCAATAGCACTGAAGTAAATAATTTTGTAACAAAACTAAAGTTTTTTAAGAAGGGATAATCTTGTTTAAAATAATAGCCCAATATTATGTCGAACAATACAGTTTTTTAAACTTATTTAATTTTATTACTTTTAGAGTGGGTGCATCAATTTTAACTGCACTCTTTTTTTCTTTAATATTTGGGCAATACTTAATTAATAAAATTTCTAAAATTCAACCAATCGGTCAACCTATAAGAAATGATGGTCCTGAAACTCATATAATTCAAAAAGCAGGCACTCCTACAATGGGAGGGCTTCTGATTATTTTAAGTGTTGTGATCTCTTTAATCTTGTGGTCTGATTTACAAAACACTTTTGTATGGATTGGTTTTTTGGCCTTAATTTTTTTTGGTTTTATTGGTTTTGTTGATGATTATAATAAGATTAGATCAAACTCAAGTAATGGACTTAAAGCAAGAACAAGAATAATTTTACAAATATTTTTTGCTTTAATGATATCAATTTTAGTTATTAATAATCTTGATGATCACATTAATACAACAATTTCTTTTCCCTTTTTTAAAAATCTAATTGTAAATTTTGGATATTTTTATTTAATTATTTCATTATTTATCATTGTTGGTTCAGCTAACGCTGTAAATTTAACAGATGGACTTGATGGTCTTGCAATAGTGCCAGTAATGATAGTTGCAATGACTTTTGCTTTTATAGCTTACGTTTCAGGAAATATTGTTTTTTCTGACTATCTTCTTATTAATTATATACCTGGAACGGGTGAATTGTCTGTTCTATGTGGTGCATTAATTGGTGCTGCGTTGGGATTTCTTTGGTTTAATGCACCACCAGCAAAAGTTTTTATGGGTGATACTGGCTCTTTAGCTTTAGGGGCTACAATAGGATCAATTGCAATAATGGTTAAGCATGAAATAGTTTTGGCAATTGCTGGAGGTTTATTTGTTTTAGAAACTTTGTCAGTGATAATTCAAGTAATTAGTTATAAATTAACTGGCAAACGAGTATTTATGATGGCTCCTTTGCATCATCACTTTGAAAAAAAGGGATGGGCAGAGTCAACAATTGTGATTAGGTTTTGGATAATAACCATCGTTCTTGCTTTGCTAAGTTTAGCTACATTAAAAATTAGATAAATGAAAGATTATGTATACGGCATAAGCAAAAGTGGACTTTCAGTTATTAAGTTATTAAAAAAACAAGATAAAAATTTTGAATGTTGGGATGATAATATAAAAACTAGATATTTGTTAAAAAAAAAATTTAAAAATTTAAATTTAATTCCAATTAATAAAATAAACTTGAAAAACTATAATAATATTTATGTAACTCCAGGAATATCTATTAACGATAAAAAATTTTCAAAAGCTGAAAAGTCAAAATTAAAAAGAGATCTAAATTTGTATTATGAAAATATCACGACTGAAAAAATAATTGCAATTACTGGCACAAATGGAAAATCAACAACTACTAAACTTATTGGAGATATTTTAAAAAAAAGTTCAAAAAAGGTATTTGTTGGTGGTAACATTGGTGAACCACTCTGCAATTCAATATTACAAAAAAAATTATTTTTTTATCATGTTGTTGAATTAAGTTCATTTCAACTAGAATCTATTAAAAATTTTGAGCCAAAAATATCTATTATACTTAATCTTGCACAGGATCATTTAGATAGATATGAAAATTTTACACAATATGTTGAAGCAAAGAAAAATATATTAAAGATTAATTCTAATAATATTAATTTAATTTCAATTGATGATAAATTTTCAAAAAAAATTTTTAATGACATTAATATTAAAAATAAAATATCATTTTCCTTGCATAATAGTAATGCAGATATTTATTATGAAAATGGGTTTATAGTTGATAAATATTTTAGTAAATTTAAGAAACATAAATTACAAAATATTTCTCTAGATCTTTCACAAACATACAATATTCAAAATATGTTAGCAGCTTATGCCGTATGTAAATATTTACGAATCCCAATCAAATTTTTTAATGAAAGCATTAAGAATTTTAAGGGTTTACCCTTTAGATCTTCTATTATCCTAAATACTAAATCTAAATTAATAATTAATAACAGTAAGGCTACAAATGTAGCTTCAGCATTGTTTACGTTAGAGAATAAAAAAAATATTTTTTTATTATTAGGTGGAATAGCTAAAAAAGGAGATGAATTTGAAAAATTCATTAAATTTAAAAATGATATAAAAAAAATATACATATATGGAAAATCAAGATTGTTAATTAAAAAACAAATGAAATTAAATTCAATTTCAGAAGTATATGAAAATTTAGAAGGTGCTTTTAACAATCTTTGGAAACATCTGGAAAAGTTTGATGGTAAGGCTACAGTTATATTTGCTCCTGCTTGTGCATCATTTGATCAATTTGAAAACTTTGAAAAAAGGGGTGATTTTTTTAACAAATTAGTTTTTAAAAAGATAAAAAAATGAATTTTAGAAATTTTTGGGCTTCTATAGATAAAATTAACTTTATTCTCATTCTAATTCTAGGTTTATTAGGTGTTCTATTATCTTATTCCGTAAATCAACAATTTTTAATAATAAACAGGCACAGTATTTTTTATATTTTTAGTTTATTTATTATTTTATTCTTATCACAACAAACAGATAAAAATATTAGAAGGTTTGCTTTATTTGGTTTTGTTATTTTAATTATATTATTAGGTTCTTTGTTCTTATTTGATTATGAAGTCAAAGGAGCAAAAAGATGGCTAAAAGTAAATAGTTTTTCCTTTCAACCATCTGAAGTTATAAAACCATTCTTTATTATATTGTCTTCCTGGGGTATTGCACAATCTATTCAGGGAAGAAAATATTATTTACTTACGACATTTATACTTTTTATAATGTTAATTTCATTAGTGCTAATGCAACCAGATTTGGGTATGACAATTTTAATTTCTGCAACTTTCTTTTGTCAACTTTTTATTGCAGGCTTGTCAATTCTTTTAGTAATATATGGTTTGATATTTATTTTATCAGTTTCAATATTTGCATATTATTTTCTTGATCACGTTAAAAATAGAATAGACTCCTTTTTAGGAAATGCAGATTCATATCAAATAGATTTGAGTTTATTGGCATTTAAATCTGGGGGCATTTTAGGAAAAGGTCCAGGTCAAGGTGATCTAAAAGAAAAAATACCTGATGCAAATACTGACTTTATATTTGCTGTAGCAGGTGAAGAGTTAGGTTTAATTTTTTGTTTGATTATTTTAATTATTATTCTTTCAATTGTTATTAAAACACTTTTAAAAATTCTCAAGGTCAGTAATCCTTATAAAATAATAGCTACATCAGGCTTGATTTGTTCATTTGGCCTTCAAAGTTTAATTAATATTTTAAGTGCGCTGGGAATGATACCAACTAAAGGCATGACACTTCCTTTTGTCAGTTACGGCGGCTCTTCTATGTTGGCAACAAGTATATTATTCGGATTTTTATTGTCTATAACAAATTTAAAAAATAATGAGTGATAATATATTAATCATTACAGGTGGTACTGGTGGTCATGTTTTGCCAGCGGTTAATTTTTTAAAATATTTAAAGAAAAAAAATAAAAAAGTTTATATTTTGAGTGATAATAGAGGAAGTAATTATATAAACAATATAGATCAAAATTTATTATTTAAAATTTATTCCTCACATTATTCAGGTAATTTCTTTTTTAAATTATCAGCTTCAATTAAATTACTATTAGGCTTCATTCAATCTTTGATAATTTTTATTAAACTAAAACCTAATAAAATTATTTCTTTTGGAAGTTATGCTTCTTTTGCCCCATTATTATGTTTTTTATTATTTAAATATTTCTTTAAAACTTCTTTATACCTCCATGAACAAAACTCTGTTGTAGGAAAAGTAAATAAAATATTTCTTAAGTTTTCCAGTAAAATTTTTATGAATTTTGATAAAGAATATCAAAATATTGATAAGTATCAAAATAAAGTATCAGTTGTAGGGTTGCCCCAAAGAATAAAAGAAAATAATTCTATAAATATAGAAAATAAAAAAACTTCTATAATTAATTTTTTGCTTTTTGCAGGCAGCCAAGGCTCAATAGATTTATTAGAAATTTTCAAATATATAATTAAAAGTTTTAACAAAATGTCAATGTCAAAAAAAATATTTTTTACAATTCAGGCACCATTATCAAAACATTTAGAAATTGAAAATCTATTAAAAGAAAATAATTATAATTTTGAAATAAAAAACTTTTACAATGATTTTGATGATATATTAGAGCAAACTGATATTGCTCTTTGTAGATCAGGAGCGGGAACTATCAATGATTTAATTATACATAAAATTCCTGCCATTATTTGTCCATTACCTAGCGCTAAAGATAATCATCAATATGAAAATGCTAAAATACTTAGCAGCATTAAATGTGCTATTATAGTAGATAAAAATAAAATTAATGAAGATGAAATCATGTTATTTATAGACAAATCATTAAATGATATGAATTTTAAAAAAAAATTAAAACTAAATTTTGAAGACATTGAAATTAAAAATGCAAATGAGTTGATGTGGAGTCATATTGAAAATGCAAAATAAAAATCAAAAAATAAGAATTCATTTTATTGGAATTGGCGGTATCGGTATGTCAGGTATTGCTGAACTAATGAAAAAAATTGGTTATACAGTATCTGGAAGTGACATAATTGAAAGTGAAAATGTAAAAAGATTAAAAGAAATTGGTATAGTTGTGAGTATAGGACATCATAAAAAAAATATATCAAAAGTGAATGCTGTTGTTTATTCTTCAGCTGTAAAACAAAATAACTCTGAAATAAAAGAGGCTAAAAAAAATAAAATACCAATTGTGAGCAGAGCAGATATGCTTGCTGAGCTGATGAAAAATAAAAAATGTATTGCTATCGCAGGCTCCCATGGCAAAACTACAACAACAAGTCTGGTTGGAAATATTTTAGAAACAGGAAAGCTTGATCCAACAATTGTTAATGGTGGAATTATAAATTCTATATCTAAAAACAACAAATTTGGCAAAGGTGATTGGATGGTTGTCGAGGCAGATGAGAGCGATGGTTCATTTTTAAAATTGCCTCATCAAATATCTATAATTACGAATTTAGATATTGAGCATCTTGATTATTATAATACTTCAAAAAATTTAATTTCAGCATTTGAAAAATTTATAAGTAATTTACCATTCTACGGTGTTGCTATTATAAATGAGGATGACAGCAATCTTAGAAAAATAATCTCCAAAAATGATACAAGAAAAATAATTTCTTATTCAAATAAAAATAAAAATGCTGATGTTTTTATAAATAAAATTATATTTAAAAAAGAATACAGTAAATTTAAATTAAAATTTAATATTCCTATAAATAATATTTCAGGTTTACAGTCTTACACAATTAAAGCATTAGGATTACATAATATTTATAATTCAACCTCTAGTATTATTGCGGCTTTGTTAGCAGGTGTAAAAAATAATTATATTAAGACTGCATTGAATAATTACATTGGAGTAAAAAGACGGTTTACGCATTTAGGAAAAGTAAATTTATCTAATATTTATGATGATTATGCTCATCATCCAACTGAAATTCTAGCAACTTTAAATGGTGCAAAACAAATAAATAAAAATATTGTTGTAGTATTTCAACCTCATAGATATTCAAGAACGAAAATTTTGTTTGATCAATTTTTAAAAGTTTTATCAAAAATAAATAGACTATATTTACTTGATACTTATTCTGCAGGAGAAAAAATAATTAAAGGTTTTGAAACTAAAAATATTTACAAGCATTTAATTAAATCAAATAAAAATATATTTTACATAAAAGAAAAAAGTATAAATCAAAGTATCTATAAAGAAACTAACAAAGATAATATTATTATATTTATGGGTGCTGGCTCAATAAGTAAAATTGCAAGTAATTTTTTGAAAAGTAATGAATGATATTCTTTACGATATTCAATTAAAGATCAGTGATAAAATATTATTTGATTATGACATGGGAAATTCTACTTGGTTTAGAGCTGGGGGTAAAGCAAAAGGGTATATAGTTATTAATAATCTTGAAGATCTAAAAACTATTGTTGATTACGCTGATAAAATAAAATACACAATAACTGGAGTAGGCTCTAACCTATTAGTTAGAGACTCAGGTTATGACGGATTAATAATTAAATTAGGAAAAAGTTTTAACAAAATTAAAATTAAAAATAATAATATTTTAAGTGTAGGTGCTGGCGTTTTAGATTTAAACCTTGCAAAATTTGCTCTTAAAAACTCAATAAAAGATTTTGAATTTTTTACAGGTATACCTGGTACAATTGGTGGGGCAGTTACGATGAATGCTGGTTGTTACGGTGCGCAAACATCAGACAACTTAAATAGAATTTTGTTATTGAATTCCAAAGGTTTAATAAAACATGTATATCTGGATGAATTAAATTTAAAATATAGATCTTCAAATATAGAAAAAAACTCAATAATTCTGCAAGCAGATTTTAATTTCGAATATTCATCACAGGAAAAAATTTTATTAAAAAATAATTATATCAAATCAAAAAGAAAAGAAACACAGCCAATAAAAGAAAAAACATCAGGAAGTACATTTAAAAATCCTAAAGGTAGATTTGCAGCAGAACTGATTGAAAAAGCTGGGTGTAAAGGAATGAAAGTCGGTGATGCTTCTGTAAGTCATATGCACTCAAACTTCATAATAAATAATGGAAGCGCTACTGCAAGTGATATTGAGAATTTAGGTAAAAAGGTAAAAAATAGAGTAAAAGAGGTGCATGGGATAGACCTTGAGTGGGAAATAAAAATATTAGGTGATTGAATTTATGAAAGTTTTAATATTACAGGGAGGTAGTAACGAGGAACATAAGGTTTCACTTAATACTGCAAAACAAATAGGTAAAACTCTAAAAAAACTAAAGATTGATTTTAAAAATTTTACTGTCAATCCCAAGATATTTTAAAATATTCTAATCAATACATTTGTTTTAATGCTTTACATGGTCCATTTGGCGAAGATGGAGCAATTCAAAAAATATTAAAAAAAAATAAATTTAGATTTACTCACTCTAATCAGATTTCTTCAAAAAATTGCTTTGATAAAGAAAAATCAAAAAAAATTATTAAAAAATTTAAAATCAAAACTCCAAGTTTTGAAATTGTTAAATGCAAAAAAATTAATTCTAATTTTTTGTTATCGATTAAGGAAAAATATTCAAAATTTGTTTTAAAGCCAGTATCAAGTGGTTCAAGTTATGGATTAAAGATTATAAAATCTAAAAATGATTTAAATTCTTTTTTAAAAACGCTTAATAAATATAAAAGAAAATTTGATCCTAACCAAAAATTATTAATTGAAAAGTTTATTCACGGAATTGAATTGACAGTATCAGTTCTTGAACAAAATTCTAAAACAAAATCTTTAGCAGTAACTGAGATAGTTTCTTTAAATTCAACATATGATTATCAGGCTAAATACACAAAAGGTTTTTCAAAACACTTCATACCCGCAAGAATAAGCAAAAAAAATTATAAGAAATGTTTGAGTCTGGCCATGAAAATTCACAAAATTTTTAAATGTAATACACTTTCAAGAATTGATTTCATATATAATAAAAAACAAGATAAAATTTATTTTTTAGAAATTAATTCCCAACCTGGAATGACAAAGCTTTCATTGTTACCAGAACAGGCAAATTATCAAAAAATTAAATTTGAAAGTATTATTAAAAGCTTAATAAATAATGCGAAATGAGAAATAATTATAATAAAAAAAAAATTACTTTCATCTCAAAATTTAAACTAATTAAGTATCTGTTTATTTTTTTAATTTTTATCTTAGCATCATTTTATTTTTATGATTATATTCTAGAAAAAAAAATACATAGAGAAATTATTCAAGAATTTTCAAAAAAGAATAATTTTGTTCTAGCTTCTTATGAAACAAATGAATTAATAAGGGTAGATCAATCTGAGGTTTCTAAGATAATAAATAAATATTTTGGCAAATCAATTTTCTTAATTCCCCTAAGAAATTTATCTAATCAAATACGTGAACTAAATTGGGTAAAAGATGTAAATTTATCTAATAATTTTAAAAGCAAAATTTTCGTTGAAATTTTAGAATATGAGCCATTAGGTTTGTTTTTTTTTAATGATAAAATTTATTATTTTTCTAAAGAAGGCAAAGTTATTGATCAGTTTAAAGAAAATGATGAAAATTTCATTATTTTTTCTGGAAAAAATACTTTGAAACATGCTGTTAACTTATTGGATGTTATCGAAAGTTTACAAAGTCCTCAATTAAACAATATTAGGGAAGCTCATTTTATAAATGATAGGAGATGGAATTTAAAATTTAGTAATGATTTACTATTATCATTATCTGAAAAAAATATAGAAAGTTCACTTAATAGTTTTATTAAATTATTGAATCAATTAGATGAAGGTGAAATATTGTTAATTAAAAGTATAGATTTAAGAAATGATGATAAAGCAATCATAAATTTTAAGAAAAATGATTAAAGTTGGTTTAAATATTGGTAATTCTAAAATATCATGTGCTGTTTTAGAGGCAAAAGAAAATCAAGATTTTAAACTATTATCATGTGAAAGTTACCCTACTAAAACTTTAAAGAAGAATCTAATTACTAATTTTGATGAATTATTAAATGAAATTAAATTTCTAATAGATGAATCAGAAAAAAAATCACAAACAAAAATTAATTCAATTAATTTAAATATTCCAACTATTGACAGTATTTCAAAATACTATGACTCAGAAATTGAAATCTTAAAAAATGAAATAACAGAACTAGACGTAAAAAAAGCTATAAATAAATCTGATTTCTTCGCTATTAATGAAGATTATCATGAATTATATAATAACATCTATGCTTATATTTTGGACAATAACTTATTATCTAATTCTCCAATTGGAAACTATGGTCAGAACTTAAAAATATTATTTTACAAAATACTAATTCCCAATAAAATTTTTAATAGTTATAAAAATATTGTTAATAGATTAAATATTAAAGTTGATAATTTTGTGCCTATGCCGGTATCATCTTCTTTAGCAGTCTTGAGTGAAGATGAAAAAACTATTGGTTCAATTTGTATTGATCTGGGCCATTCAAATACTTCAGTATCTATTTTTGAAAACAATAATTTTATTTATGGAGATAGTGTTTTAGTTGGTAGCAATAATATTACTAATGATATTGCAAGAGGTGTTTCTACTACAATTGATAGCGCTGAAAGACTAAAAACATTGTATAGTTCATTAATTAGTGCACCAAGTGATGAATATGAAATCATCGAAGTTCCAATTATTTCTGGAGAAAATGATAAATTTGTTCAAATTAATAGATTAAAAATTAATTCTATAGTGAAGCCCCGTGTTGAAGAAACTCTTGAAATGATTTGGCAAAAATTAAAGCAAAATAATCTGCATAAAAAACAAATAAAGAATGTTGTTTTAACTGGAGGAGGATCTCAACTAGAAGGTATATCACAATATGCTGAATTAATTTTTTCAAGTAATGTCAGAATTGGTTTTCCTAAAGAAGGTTTGGTCTCTGATGAGAGTATGAAAAATTCAAGTTTTGCTGATGTAATTGGATGCAGTTTATTTGATCCTGACATTTATTTGGACAAAATTATTGAAAAACAAGGAAAAAAACAAAAAAAACAAGGTTTTGGTGGTTTTTTTAATTGGCTAGACCAGTATATTTGATATACTACATATAGATTTTTATAATTGACGATTGCGGAAACGATTCGTTAAAAAACAAATAAACGGCGGAGAATTATAAATGACAATTAATATTTCATTACAAGATGTAGGTGAAAATCTTCATCCCAAAATTACAGTTTTAGGTGTTGGTGGATCTGGCGGAAACGCCGTTAACAATATGATGAATTCAAATCTTGAAGGTGTAGATTTTCTAATAGCAAATACTGATGCACAAGCATTACAAATATCATCATGTCCAAATAAAATACAATTAGGATTAAACAGTACAAGAGGTTTAGGTGCTGGCATGAGACCGGATATTGGCAGACAAGCTGCTGAAGAAGCAATAAATGAAATTGCTGAAAAATTAGAGGGAAGCCACATGTTGTTTGTTGCTGCAGGAATGGGTGGTGGTACTGGCACAGGGGCTGCACCTGTAATAGCTAAACTTGCTCGAGAAAGAGGAATTTTAACAGTAGGTGTTGTGACAAAACCATTTCATTTTGAAGGTTCCCAGAGAATGAAACTGGCTGAAAAAGGTATTGAAGAGCTTCAACAGTTTGTTGATACGTTATTAACCATTCCAAATCAAAATTTATTCAGAATTGCAAATGAAAAAACAACTTTTTCAGATGCCTTTAAGATGGCAGATGATGTGTTATACGCAGGAGTTCGAGGTGTAACTGATTTGATGGTTCAGCCTGGAATGATTAATCTTGATTTTTCCGATATCAAAACTGTCATGTCAGAAATGGGAAAAGCTATGATGGGTACTGGTGAAGCATCTGGTGAAGGAAGAGCGGTTGCCGCTGCTGAAGCTGCAATAGCTAATCCTCTAATTGATGATGTCTCTTTAAAGGGTGCAAAAGGTTTAATTATAAATATTACTGGCGGTAAAGATATTACACTATACGAAGTTGATGAAGCTGCCAATAGAATAAAACAAGAAGTAGATGAAGAGGCTAATATTATTTATGGAACAACGTGTGATGACAGGTTAGATGGGCTTGTAAGAGTGAGCATTGTTGCTACCGGTATTGATTCTAATGTTGGTATAAGTGCAAAGCCTCTAGAAAGTTTTGCTCCCATCAATATAAATAACGAGGTTTATAAACCACAATCAAATCTTGATGAAAATGTTGATGCTTTAAACATTGGTGCAGATTTAGATCATAATCAAGGAGTAATTCATTCTGAAATTGCAAATACTCAAGAAACTAAAATTGCTGAAGATGAACATCAATTGGAAACTCTAGAAGAGACCACAACTGATGTAGAGCAAGAAAGCACTCTAAGTGAATCTTCCATTGAGGAAACTGACAATATTACAGATCATATTGAGGAAGAAGTTTCTAATCAATATGAAAATATAGATAACGAAAACACTAATACAAATGAATTAGCTGATAGAGTTCAAAATATCGATGAGGATCAGATAAATGAAGAAAATTCAAATGAGACTTCAGTTAGAAGATTAAGCTTATTCGATAATATCTCCACTGATGCTACTTCTGATGCTGTTGATCAAAAAGAGAAATCAGAACCGATGATTTCAGAACACATTGACGAAGCAGATGATAATGAAAATAGTCATACACCGACAGAAATTGAAGAGAGAGTAGAGCCTGAATTTAGCGCAACTAGTGATGAATCTGATGATGATTTTAACCAGGAAACTGAAGAAGAATTACTAGATATTCCGACTTTTTTAAGAAGGCAAGCAAACTAATATCTTGTAATATTTTGTAACATTCAGTTTGTTGAGGAATCTAAGAAAAAATATAAAAAAGTGCTGTAAACAGCACTTTTTTGTATAGCAAATGATAGATACAAATCATAAAAATAATAATCAACAAACAATATCAAATTCTATTTCAATAAGAGGCATTGGTCTTCATACTGGAAATCTAGTTGAATTAACTTTAGAGCCTGCAGCAGTTGACAATGGTATAAAGTTTATTCGGGTAGACAAAAAAAACGATAATGTGATTGAAGCAATTTGGTCTAATGTTTCAGAAACGGTGCTAAGTACTACAATATCAAATTCAAATGGACTTAAAATATCAACAATTGAGCATTTAATGAGTGCTCTATCAGGTTTGCATATTGATAATTTAAATATTTATATCAATGCAAATGAGGTACCAATTATGGATGGAAGCTCAAAACCTTTTGTAGAATTGATAGAAGAAATTGGAATTAAACAGCAAAGTAAGAAAAGAAAATTGTTAAATGTAAAAAAATCAATTGAAGTTTCTGAAAACAACACCTCAGTAAAAATTGTTCCTAATAATCAATTCTCAATAGATTTTGAAATTGATTTTCCTAGTAAAATTGTTTCAAAACAATCATGTCAACTTCAATTAATTAATGGAAATTATAAAACAGATATAGCTGCTGCAAGAACTTTTGGCTTTGAAAAAGATGTGAAGTATTTAAGATCTAATGGCTTAGCTCTTGGTGGTTCTCTTGATAATGCTGTAGTTGTTGGAGAAAATGAAATTTTAAATAAAGATGGTTTACGATACACTGACGAATTTGTGAGGCATAAAATTTTAGACTCAATTGGTGATCTTTACTTAGCTGGTTCACCAATAATTGGTTATTTTTATGGAAACAAATCTGGGCATTATCTTAATAATCAACTTCTAAGAAAATTGTTTTCTGATAAATCAAATTACGAATACATTAATTAGATCATTTTTTTGGGATCAACAATCCTATCAAATTCTTTTTCAGTAACTAGTTTCAGTTTCATTGCAGCTTCTTTTAATGTTATGTTTTCTTTGAAAGCTTTTTTGGCAATTATTGCTGCATTATCATATCCTATATGCTTATTAAGGGCAGTTACTAACATTAGAGAATTATTTAAATGTTTTTTTATATTTTCTTTATTAATTGAAAGATCTTTTAAGCAATGTTTATTGAAACTATTGATACCATCAGAGAGTAAATTAATTGAATTTATAATGTTAAAAATAATTAGCGGTTTAAACGCATTTAATTCAAAGTGACCTTGTGCACCTCCTTGATTAACTGCTAAATTATTGCCCATTACTTGACAACATACCATACTAAGTGCTTCAATTTGAGTTGGATTTACTTTTCCTGGCATTATAGATGAGCCTGGCTCATTAGCGGGTATGTTTATTTCACCTAATCCTGATCTTGGCCCAGATGAGAGGAAACGTAAGTCGTTTAGAATTTTAAATAATGAAATGGCTAGAGAGTTTAAAGAGTTAGAAAAATTAACCAAAGAGTCATGATTTGCTATTGCTTCAAATTTATTTATTGCTGGTTTATATTTATTTGTTGTAATTTTATTTAGATGCTTACAGAAAATCTTATCAAAATTTTTGGGTGCATTAATACCTGATCCAACCGCAGTACCTCCTTGAGCTAAATAATTAAGTTCTTTTTTAGCTAGAATTATCCTCTCATAATTATTTTTAATTTGATGCAGGTAGCCAGAAAACTCATCTCCCATTGTTAAAGGTGTGGCATCTTGAGTATGCGTTCGTCCAATTTTGATTATTTTTGAATATGTCTTTGTTTTTATATTTAACTCTTTAATTAAATTTTTTATTGCTGGGATAAGCTTCTGATCAGTTAATTCATTAGCTGCAATATGCATTACAGTTGGAAAAGTATCATTAGAAGATTGAGATAAATTTACATGATCATTTGGATGAATGGGTGATTTTGAACCAATTTTACCTTTTAAGATTTTGATTGCATAATTGCTAATAACCTCATTTGCATTCATGTTTGTTTGTGTGCCAGAACCTGTTTGCCATACAGATAAAGGAAACTCATCTAGAAGATTTAAGTTGATTACTTGATCACAAGCTTTGACAATAGCTTTTGAAAATTTTTTACTTATTAATCCAAGATTTTGATTAGCTAATGCTGCTGCTTTTTTTTGCATGCCTAGGGCTATAATGATTTCTTTAGGCATTTTGTCGTTTGAAATTTTAAAATTCTCTAATGAACGTTGCGTTTGAGCCCCCCACATTTTTTTAGAGTCTATTTTTTTTATTCCTAAACTATCTGATTCTGTTCTTTTTTTATTTGTCATAGTTTGTTAATAGACAATTTATAACATAAACTTACTATTAGAATAAATATATTATGAACAAACTTATTTTACTTAGACACGGACAAAGTCAATGGAACTTAGAAAATAAATTTACAGGCTGGAAAAATGTTCCTTTGACTGAAAAAGGGGAAATGGAAGCCAAAAAAGCAGGCGAATTGATTAAAAAAAACAAAATTCACATAGATTTTATCTTTAGCAGCGTATTAGAGAGAGCTAATAAAACAGCTGAAATAGCTATAAAAGAAGCTAATCTTCAAAACCTAATAAATAATAATAAATTAATTTTGACCAAACATGAGGATTTGAATGAGAGAGATTATGGTGATTTAGTGGGTTTGAATAAAGAAGAAACTGCAAATAAATTTGGCAAAGAACAGGTACACATTTGGAGACGCTCTTATGATACTCCTCCACCAAATGGTGAAAGCTTAAAGGATGTAGTTGAAAGAGTATCTCCATATTTTAAAAAAAATATAAAACCACTACTTGTTCAAAATAATAACATTTTGATAGCGGCCCATGGAAATTCTTTAAGAGCAATGATGATTGAGCTTGGTATGTATAAACCTGAAGAAATTTCTTCTATTGAGCTTCCCACAGGCTCACCTCTATGTATTAATTTAGAAGGATCACAACTAGTTGATTTTTTTTATTTGAGCTAATTTTTTTTATATTTAGAAAATTTTATTACATTTGAATCATTATCTTGATTTATATTTTTTTTCGCAACTTTCTTTTTCTTTTTTTCTATTTTTTTATTTAAGTTATTAAATTGATAATTTAATCCGAAATTAGAGGAAGGATCAGCAAAAGAAATAATGGAGTTGAAAGCAATTTTTAAATCAGCTTTTTTATTATTAAAAGAAAGTCCAATATTAAAAAAACTTTTGTGAACTGATAAATGATAATATTCATGTTGAACAACAATTGTCATTTCATTAGGATATTTCATTAAAAGCCAATCTGGGACTATACTATGTGAATTACCTGTTTTAAATGTTATGTATAAATGGTTACTTCCATCCAATCCATTTTTTTCAATGTTTTTTAAGATATCTATAAAAACATTCAACAAATTGTTGTTTAAAATCTTTTGATAGTCAATCATGTTATCAATGTATTATTCTAAATTAATTTCCAATTAGCATTAAATATTTATTCAATATATATATTTATAGTTTAATAGAATTTACTCTAATAATATAAATTATTTCATAATAATGAATAACTTACCAAGTTCATGTAAAGTCGTAGTGATAGGTGGGGGTGTTGCAGGCTGTTCAACTGCATACCATCTTGCAAAGTTTGGTTGGAAAGATACGGTTTTACTAGAAAGAGATGTTCTTACCTCAGGTACTACATGGCATGCAGCAGGATTGATAGGGCAACTTGGTTCAAGCGCAACAATAACAAAACTCAGAAACTATTCATTAAATCTATATAAACAACTAGAGAGTGAAACAGGGTTATCAACTGGATTAAAACAAAATGGCTCATTAACTGTAGCTACAACATCGGATAGACTTGAAGAATTGAAGAGACAAGTTACCTTTGCTCAACGATTTGAGATTGAAGCTAAAGAGGTCAGCAAAGATGAAATTAAAGAAATTTATCCTCTTATAAATATTGATGACCTTGTAGGAGGTGTATTTATACCAAGAGATGGACAAGCTGATCCAGTAGGAGTTGCAAATGTTTTGGCTAAGGCAGCAAAACAAAATGGAGCAAAAATAATTGAAAAGTGTCCTGTTAAAAAGATTTTAATAAAAAATAATAAAATTTTTGGTGTTGAAACTATTTTTGGAAAAATTGAATGTGAGTATGTTGTTCTTGCTACGGGAATGTGGTCTCGACAAATAGCTAATGAAATAAATGTTAGTATACCATTGTACCCCGATGAACATTTTTATGTTTTAAGCGAACCAATAAAAGAAATTGATAGATCTTTACCAGTTCTAAGAGATTATAATAACTGTTTGTATCTAAAAGAGGATGCAGGAAAATTATTAGTTGGTGTTTTTGAACCAAATGCAAAACCTGCTTTTGTTAATAATTATAGAGTTCCTGAAGATTTTTCATTTGGTGAATTGCCTGAAGATTTCGACCACTTTGAACCTTATTTAATTAATGCAATGAATCGAATACCAAGTCTTGAGAAATCAGGGATTAGAAAGTTTTTTAATGGCCCTGAATCATTTACACCTGACACTAATTATTTACTAGGTGAAACTCCGGAAGTAAAAAATTTATATATGTGCGGAGGTTTCAACAGTATTGGGATTGTAAGTTCAGGTGGTGCAGGCAAAATTACTGCAGAGTGGATGATGAATGGAGAAATATATGAAGATGTTTTTTCTCTTGATATTTCAAGATTTGAGAAATTTCACTCTGAATTAAAATTTATAACTGAGAGAGTCACAGAGTCTCTTGGTAATTTATATGCAATGCATTGGCCTTTCAAACAACATACCACATCAAGAAATGTTAAATTATTACCTTATCACGATCAATTAAAGGCCCGTGGCGCATGTTTTGGGCAATCTGCAGCATATGAAAGACCTATGTGGTATGCTTTAAATGGTAAACATGCAGATTATAAATACAGTTATGGATATCAAAACTGGTATGAGTCTGCTAAATTTGAAACTATAAATGCCAGAAAAAATGTTGCTCTTTTTGAACTATCACCTTTTGCTAAATTTGAGCTAAGTGGTGAGAAAACTCATTCTTCTCTTCAATATATTTGCTCAAATAATATTAAAAATGAGGTTGGTGCAGTAACTTACACCCAGATGCTTAATTCAAAGGGAGGAATTGAAGCTGATTTAACTGTGACTTGTATTGATAAAAACAAATTTAGAATAGTTACTGGATCGAGTGTTAGAACTCATGATAAGAAACATATTCTTAAATATTTAGATAATACGGTAAATTTCAAAGATATAACTGATGATTATGCTTGTCTTGGAATATTTGGTCCAAAGAGTAGAAGCTTAGTATCAAAAGTATTTGGTCAAAACTTTTCAAATGATGATTTTAAATTTGGAAGTGGAAAGTGTATTGAATTTAATGAAATTCAATTGTGGTTTCAAAGAATTTCATATGTGGGTGAACTTGGTTGGGAGATTTACATACCTATAGAAAAATCAAAAGAGGTTTATGAAGCAATTGTTAATGAAGAAAAAGAATTCAAATTAGTACATGCAGGTGCTCATTCTATGGATATTATGAGGATGGAAAAAGGATATTTGCATTGGGGACATGATATTTCTCCAGCTGAAAATCCTTATGAAGCTAATTTAGGTTTCGCAATAAAACTAAACAAAAAAGACGATTTTGTTGGTAAAAATTACTTAATAAAAGAAAAAGGCATATCTCGTAAAAAACTAGTAATGTTTACAATAAATGATGCTGAACCAGGAAATCCATTAGCTTTACATGATGAGCCAATATTTTTAGAAAATAAAATAGTCGGAGAAAGCACATCAGGTAATTACTCATTCTTTTATGATAAAAGCATGGTTTTTGGATATGTAACTTCAAAAGTAGATATAGATAAATATTGTGATAAATTTGAAATAGAAATAGCAAAAAAAAGATACAAACTTAATTTAATTAAAGAACCCTTACACGATTCAGCAAACCAATTTCTTAAAATTTAATTTTTAATGTTTGATCATTTATATGATATTATCAATTTTTTTTATGAACAATTAGAAACTAATTTTATTTTATTTTTTTTACTTTATTTGTTTTCATTAATTATTTTTTTTAGTCTTTCACTTCCCGGAGGTCCAGTACTTATCATTTCTTCAGGATTTTTTTTTGGATTTTATGTAGGATTTTTAATAAATATAATTGCCATATTAATTGGTAGCTTGGTTTGTATAGAGATGGTAAAAAATATATTGAATAACTTAGTTAACGTAGGTGATGTGAATGGTTCAAAAAGACTGAAT